>Ga0209379_10000437_pt1 | contig 36282 bp, 35 predicted proteins | sample tdDd001_FD_187124 | JGI IMG/M metagenome (GOLD analysis project Ga0209379, IMG submission 187124) | Marine sediment microbial communities from the Atlantic coast under amendment with organic carbon and nitrate - tdDd00.1 (SPAdes)... | ecosystem: Environmental > Aquatic > Marine > Coastal >... | reverse complement strand
TATTTAACTATTAGATTGGGTGTATTACAAGTTTTCAAATTACCACTTGCTCTTAAATATCTATTCAGTAAAGATCCAGAAGCAGAAAAAAGTAATGTAAAAGGTGATATTTCAGCTTTCGCATCAGTTTGTACAGCCTTATCTGCAACCATTGGGACAGGAAATATAGTAGGGGTGGCAACCGCCATAAGATTGGGTGGACCAGGTGCTTTATTCTGGATGTGGATAGCCGCATTCTTTGGAATGGCAACAAAATATGCAGAATCACTTCTTGCAGTCAAATATAGAGTCATAGATGACAACGGGCAAATGTCAGGTGGACCAATGTACTATATAGAAAGAGGACTAAAAAATAAGTTTTTGGCAAAATGTTTTGCAGTCTTTGGTATAGGTGTTGCTTTCTTTGGTATCGGAACCTTCGCGCAAGTTAATTCAATTACGTCATCGGTTAATATTGCATTTAATGTTCCGATTGTAGTAACAGGTGTTGTTTTAACTATAATTGTTGCTCTTGTAACTTTAGGAGGTATCAAGAGCATTTCAAAAGTATCTGAAGTTGTTGTACCGTTTATGGCTGTAACATATGTATTGTGTACGGTTACGATACTTGTCATGAATGCAAGTCAAATACCAGCAACGCTTTCATTTATCTTTAAATCAGCTTTTTCACCAACTGCAGCAGCAGGAGGTTTCTTAGGATCAACTATCGCTTTAGCGCTAAAGAGTGGCGTTTCAAGAGGTGTATTTTCAAATGAATCGGGTTTAGGTTCAGCACCAATTGCTGCAGCAGCTGCTAAGACAAACTCTTGTGTACGTCAAGGTTTGGTTCAAATGACTGGTACGTTCTTTGACACCATTATCATTTGTTCGATGACAGGTATCACACTTGTATTATCGGGTGTTTGGAGTGATGCGAGTTTTGAAGGTGCTGCAGCAACAACAGAGGCCTTTAGAGTGAGTTTACCGGCTTTCCCGATTGTAGGGGAGTTGATTGTAACAATAGGACTGATATTCTTTGCATTTACAACCATCTTGGGTTGGAACTATTATGGTGAACGTTGTACAGAGTATCTGTTTGGTGTTAAAGGAATCAAAACTTATAAATACATTTTTATTGCTCTTGTAGCGGTTGGACCATTTTTAAAGCTTAGTTTGATATGGACAATTGCAGATATCGTAAATGGTTTGATGGCGATACCAAACTTAATTGCAATCATAGGTCTTAGTGGTGTAGTAGCCAATGAAACAAAGGTCTACTTCAATGATTTAAAAGCAAAGGACAAACTTAAAAAGGTAGCATGATTTTCCCATAAAATTTCATTTGCGAAACTTTTACGAGTTTCAAATAGAAAACAGTCAAGACCATTAAGGTTTTGACTGTTTTCTATTACTAAAAATGTGAAAATTTAAAGAGAAGTAAAAGTAGACAGAAAAAGTTATAGAAGATGTAGATAAAGCTAATCAAATTGTAATTTGCAGGGGAGGTGCTGTATGATTTATAATTGTTGTGAAAGTCAGTTGCTGATGAATGGAGACAGTAATGAATATTGAAGAAAGTGGCATTATTATCTTGACTCTTACTTTAGGGAAGCCTTTATACTAAAATCAAGATTATAAGAAATGAGGTCGAAATAAATGAATAATCTAGTTAAAATTAAAGATATGTCAAGTAGATATAACATCACGGCTCGGACATTACGTTACTATGAGGATATGGGATTGCTATCTAGTACTCGAAGTGCTGACTACGCATTTAGAATGTATGATGAAAAGGCTGTTAGACGGCTTGAACAAATACTAATTTTACGCAAGTTGAATATTAGTATAAAGGACATTCAAAGTATTTTCAGCACTTCCGATTCGGAAATAGTCTTAGAAGTGCTAGGAAAAAAAGTAGAGAAAATAGATGACGAGGTTGCTCTTTTGCATGAGTTGAAGGGCATTGTATTAGAATTTATACAAGAAATTGAACAAGTGAACTTTGCAGACAGATCTGATGTAAAATTGCTATATAATAAGGCTAAAGATATTGAAACTCAACTTACAAACACTGACTATATTGGTAAGCCTGCCAACATAAACCGTTTGATTAAAGTAACGGAGCAATTAGATAAAAAAATTCCTGATATAATGGTCGTTAGAATACCGGCATTCAAAGCTGTAACGTGTGGAGTTCAAACATGGGAAGACCTGTTCAAAAAAGGTGGATATATGTACCAATTGTGGCAATATTGTCATTTGTATAAGAGTGTGATTTTCGATTGTTTTGATTTCTTGATGTTTAAAAAAGAGAAAGCTGAATGGATATGTGCTGTAAATGATGATGTAACCAATGCAGATGTAAGTCCTTTTATTTTGTGTGATTATCCTGGAGGCATATATGCTATGGCAGTCAGTATAGACGAAGATAACGAAAGCCTACAAAAAGTGGAAGAAAAAGTAAAACTTTGGGTTGATAATACTAATTTTGAGCTTGATAAAAGTAGAGATGTGATGTTCAATATGCCTTATTTATACGAAGATGGAAGAGATCCTGTCAATAAAGATATTGAAAAGGGGCTTGGTTATAAACAGATGCAAAGATACTTTCCTATAAAATTGAAAGATGAAATTTGATTATAAACAGTGATAGTACGCTTTTGATGTTTGTCTTGCTTTATCCAGTTTAAGGAATAATTAGCTGGTTCGGAGGAGGTACTTTTCTTGGAAAGCAAAATAGTTAATAGGGATGGAAAAAGGAGAAACGTATATGCAGAAAACAGTAGGAGACATGGCAAGGTACATGAAACAATTATTGCCAGTGAATATACCTGAAACATATGTGATTAACACTATGTTTACAAAGATTTCAGAAGAGGACAACATAAGAAATGGTGTGCTTGTATACAGAGACTTTATCTATAGACTTTGCGATTGTCTGATAGAAAACAATAGTATATGTGACATGCCGATAAAAGGGAAGGCAAAGTTTTCAGATGAAACGACTTTAACTGTTGAGTTTCCTTTTTTAAACAACATCAAAAGTATATTAGTCAACATAGGTCATCATGGTATATTATCAGAGCAAAGTGATTCAATAATGGTTGCTGGTTGGGATACTCTCAGTCAAAAAAGATCTCTAAATAGGAATTCAACTACAAAAATATCTATTCCGCAAATGGTGAAAAGTTTGAAATTTCTAACTGAATGTGGTATTTGTTTCACTGGTATTGATTTGAGTGCAAAAAAACCTGATGTATCAAAAATTGAAACAATTAAAGTGACATATCCTGATAATCCGATTATGCTAACAGGCTGGAAGGTTTTAGGAGTTGCACAGACCGAACTAGCAACACGTAGGAATGATGACATTCTACTTCGGTGTGATTATAGGATGCTAAATAATGGGGATGATGAGATTACATCTATTTTAAAAGAGTTTACTAATCCATTGTCGGATCCATTACAAAATCTTGTCCTATTGTTTCATCAGCATTACTTGGATTCAAGAATGAAATGTAATGTAGAACTAGGATTTTTCTGTACTCATTTCATTTATTCGTATAAAAGTAAAGCAATATGGAGATTCTCAGTGTCTTTTCATAACGGTTATCGTATCATATTAAAAACAAAGAACACAGAAAAATATGCTGACGTAGTCGACAGCTTCCCAGGGTGTTTACGGGAAAAGATTGCTAAGGGATATGGATGTGACAGGAAAAAGGGCACTGGACATGGAAATTGCCAAAAAGGTTGTGAAGGATTTAGTTTTCCTTTGGATGAATCATTGCTCAATATAAGTAAAGAACTAAAAATATGGCAAGATAGCGAACTGTCAAGCATGTAGTAAAGTTTAACTTACTTGAAATTGAAATATGTAGAGATGATTAAATAATTTAAGAGCGATCTAATCTAGAGTATAAGATTAGATTGCTCTTTTTGTATATGTAGAATGTACAATTATAGCAGATTACAAGTTACGCTCTGCAATTTTTTCGAGTATTAGGGTTCTATCTTCAACCTACTCAATTTCCTTTGATTATATGTTCTGATAAACGGATTTGAAATTTCTCTTAAACACGTCAAAATGATCTTTGCATTCTATATCAATTACTTTTTTCTTAGTATCTTCACTTAGATGATCAAAAGAATTCGAGTTAAATATATCTTCTACATGACAAGAGTTAAAGCGTGAAATGACTTTCATCCTGCTTTTGAATTTTAAGTTATGTGGACAATCGTATTGGCACTTCATACATCCAATTATTGCATTATGCCATTTAGGATCAATCCAATCTGGAAATTCGCCTTCAATTTCATTAAAGAAAGTGATACACCTACCGGCATCTATAAGATATGTTTTCTTTGAAATTAAATGATTAGGGCAGTTTTCTATACATATATTACAACTAGAACATAACTCGGTTTGAGAGACATCTTTCCAGTTGTCCTCTTCAATATGGATGTCTGTTAAGAAAGCTTTCATTCTAAAGTAACTTCCAAAGTCATCAATATATGCTATATTATTTCTACCATATGCACCTAACCCCGTTCTTGCTACCAATAACTTACAAGGTAAATGAATGGGTTTGTATTTTATGTTTTGACTGTTGAAAAACTCTTTCATTTTATGATTAAATGCTTCAACTTTTCCACCACTATAATATGCAGACGGAATCATGACTTCTTTTATTGAATCATCTTTTTCAACTTCTACAATAGATACTGGAAGTTCCATTGCAATTATTGCAATGGATCTGTAATCCTCGAGTTTTTCAAAATCAAAGTCCAAGTAGTAATCAAAAATATCAGCATTCAGTTTTCCACTTCTCTTCAAGTCTTGTATTTCAGATTTGAGTTCTTTAGTATGAGTGATACTGGTAAATTTGCCTTTATAACCGAGTCTTTTAAGCTCGTTTTCATAGTACACATTTCCTTTCATTAAAACCTCATTTCTTAAAAAAGTAGGGTGGATAATCATTAGATTTTCATTTGTACATGTTGTGGAGTAAAGATAAAATATTATGAAGTGTCTGTTTGATTAATTGTTCACCATTATCCATCGACTCAGATAATGTCATAGGGCCATCAACGATAGAAAATGTACCTATAATTCCAGTTTCTTTTAAATCATCAAGTGATAACTCAGTGCTACCTACCAATACAATGGTGGGTATGTTATAAGCATTAGCTAATTTCGCTAGTTCGATAGGTAACTTTCCATTTAAGGATTGATGATTTAGTTGACCTTCTGCTGTGATAACCAAATCAAGATGTTCACTAAAAAAATCGTCTAAACCAACCACCTGTCTTATAATATCAAATCCTTGTGATAACTCACCGTTTAAGCTGGCAAATATTGAAGCCCCCAATCCACCTGCAGCGCCACCGCCTGGCAGTGTGCTAATATCTATATTAAGTGACTTTTTTACACAGTCAGAGTAATTTCTGAGACCTTGATCCAATTGTTTAATCATCTTGGGATCAGCTCCTTTTTGTTCGCTGTAAATATAAGCAGCGCCATTTGAGCCAAATAAAGGATTTGAGACATCACATGCGACTTGAATGTCAATGCTTTGATAAAGAGCAGTTTGAGTTTCATTAGGCGGAATAATTGTATGTAGTTTTAACAAACCTTCTCCACCAAAAGCGACATCGTTTTCATTTACATCCAGACACTTATAACCTAAAGCCTGCATCATACCAATACCCGCATCGTTTGTTGCACTACCACCAATACCGATTATGATTTTTTTACAACCTTTTGAGATGGCATCTAGAATAAGTTCTCCAGTACCAAAAGTAGTGGTTTTCATTGGATTTCGTAAATGTTCAGGTACAAGTTGCAAACCTGATGCTTCAGCCATTTCAATAACGGCAACTTCATCGTTATGAATCAAACCATATCGTGCTTTAACAGAAATGCCCAATGGACCTATCACATCCAAAGTAATAAATCTACCCTGTGTGCCTTCAACTAGAGCTTCTACAGTCCCTTCACCACCATCAGCAAGCGGTATTGTGATAAGTTCATCTTCTGGCCAATAGGTTGTTATGAGTTCACTTGCAATATGACAAAATTGATTTGCACTGACACTATCTTTTAAGCTATCAGGACCGATTAAGATTTTCATAGTTCACCTTCTTAGAGTTTATTGTTTGAATCATCAGTTATTTTGTATATGGTTATTATATCATTTAATGACACCCAAAATATTAGAATTAATTGTAATTCTTTTAGAATAACGTGATTGATGAAGTTTTGTGATAGAATTTTAATAGGACTTATAATGAAGGAGAAGAAATGATAAAGATTAAAGCGTTAACTTTAAATGAATTGATTCAATTAGAGCAGAATAAAGCTCAGCTTCTATATGATGCAACCCATCTAGAGCTGTCATCACATGTATTAAAAGCAGTTCGTATGAAAATTGAAAAGATGATGGAGTTATCAGAAGTGTTGCATAACTATTATACCTACTGGTTGATTTTAGAAGAAAACACTGCAATCGGGATGATTGGATTTAAGGGTATAGTTGATGGTATCTGTGAAGTAGGGTATGGTATTCATCAAAGTTTTGAAGGTAAAGGTCATACAACTCAGGCATTAAGTCAGTTGATTCTTTGGTCAAAAGAGAATGATATCCAAAGGGTGACTGCTCATGTTTTATCAGCTGACAATATTGGATCCATAAGAATCTTAGAAAAGAATGGATTTACACTAGATAGAAAAGATGATGGTGTGTATTATAGATTAGACCTATAAATGAAAAACCAATCTACCTATAAAGTAGATTGGTTTAGTATTAATTATTGTAATAACGATGTACTCGTTTTAAAACTTCATTGGTTGTAGAATTAGTGGCATCTATCACCAACATTTTTTTCCTACCATTACAGTGATATTGTGCAGGTTGAATTTCTTCATAAGCTTCATCAATTCCAGTTATAATCGTTATATCTGCATCTAATCCAGCTTTACCATATTTATAAACATCAAAACCTTCGTTTCTAAGTGCTGTTTCGACATGAGATAAACCATTTTGTACTTCAACTTTTAATTTTTTCATATTATATTCCCCCTATATTCATCATAAATGATAAATATTCAGAATAGTCAAACAAATCTTGAATTCAATATCAGATATTCGAATGACAGTTGTGAAATGCATAACAATGTTGGAAATGCAAGATTCTATGGACTTCAGTCATATAGCAAAAGTAGTTCTTATGCTTAATTAATTTAGCTGTTATATTAATAAATAACAAAGAGTTTGTTATTTTTAAAACGTACAAAATGGCATATGAGTATCTTAATTCTGATATTAAAAATAGGTTTGATTATTATGAAAATTGATTTGAGGTATTATGTTTTGTATAATATTTATCATCAGTTGTTGATTGAAAGTCAACTGATAATACTTATGTTCTTACAAATGAAAAGATTTTCGTAGTTTAGTTACATGCATACTTTGCATAAAGTAATAATAATAGGGTAATAATTTTAAAAGAATTTTACTAAGTAAAAGACAAAGGAATTCTAATGTTTAAAATTCGGAAAAACAAACACTTTTTAGTAATAGGATTATTTATACTGATTTTAATGCTGTTTTTGATTGCGGCTTTTTTTGAGTATGAAAGAAGTACTTATGAACAGAAAAATAAAATATTTAGAGATGTTCAATTAATTACATCCGATATTAGCGGTTTAATAAATCAAAGTATCAATCATTCAGATGGTATTATTTCATTTATACAAACCAATCCAGATTTAAATCAAGTTGAGTATTCTGATTATGTTTCAAAAGTTTCTGATAAGTCAGAGTCGATTGTACGCCATCATGTAGCCGTAAAAGAGACGACGATTGCATTTTCGTATCCGTTAGAAGGCAACGAATCAGCAATCGGTGTGGATTTAGGTCAAATTGAAGGTCAAAAAGAAGAAGTGTTAAAAGTAAAGAATGAAAATATTTCTCTTCTTGTGGGTCCTGTAGAATTGGTTCAAGGTGGTAGATCTTTAATTCTTAGAATGCCTATATTTATTAAAGAAAACAATGTGGATAGATATTGGGGGCAGTTGTCAACAGTCATCAATTTCGAGAACTTGTTGGATCAAGCAGGAGTCTTTAATTTTTCTAAAGACCATTATATAAGAATTGAGTATTTGGATGATATTCATGACGATAAAAAATTGATATTTTCAAATAGAGAGAATTTCTCTGAAGATCAAATGACTACAATTATCGATGTACCACATGGCACTTGGGAAATTACTATTGAAGCAAAAGAAGGATATGCTATTTTAACACCTGTGTTTACTTCACTTATTATTATTGGTGTCATTATTTCAACGATAGCTTCATTGATTATGAATTACATTTTAGAGTTAAATAAGAATCTAAATGAAATTGTCGACTTAAGAACACATGATATTTTAGCAGTGAACAAAGAACTAGAAGATTCTCTTAAAAAATTGAGACAGACTCAGGATCAATTGATTATGAGAGAAAAACATGCAGCAATGGGTGAATTAGTTGCTGGTGTAGCACACGAAATAAATACCCCTATAGGTGTGAGTGTCACTGCTAATTCCTATCTAAATAGCATATCATCTAGTCTTGCCACTAAATTAGAAAATCAGATTCTTAAAAAAAGTGAGTTAAATGATGGCCTTAAAAATATACAGGAATCAAGTGAGATTGTAACATTTAATTTAGAACGCGCCTCTGAATTAATCAATAGTTTTAAAATGCTTTCTTCTGATCAGCACTTCGAGGAGAAAAAAGAAATTAACTTAAAAGAATATATGGATTATATCATTAGAGCTGTGTCTCCAACGTATAGAGGAACAACTCACAAAATAAGTTGTAATATAGAGGATAGTATCAATATTACAACTTATCCAGGGGAGTTGTCTCAAGTGATAACAAATCTACTGATAAACAGTTTGGTGCATGGTTTTGAAGATCTAGAAGATGGTAATGTCATTATTAATGGATATGTTGATGAATCCAACCTAATAATCGATTATTTTGATAGTGGTAAAGGCATACCAAAAGACATTAGTGAAAAGGTATTCACTCCGTTTTTTACAACTAAGAGGAATTTCGGTAATACTGGATTAGGATTGAATATAGCCTTTAATATAGTGACTCAGCAACTGAAAGGCACAATCTCATTAAAGTATGATATAGATGTTGGTGTTCACTTTGAAATTGTTATGCCTTTAGAAAATTAACATAGGTTAATAAAGATGTTAATTTTTTAACAATCTTTTGAAAATGACTATACAAGCCATCTGTCATTTGTTATACTTTCAGTGTTTAGCAGACAAATCGAAAGAATATGAGGTGACTACAATGAAAAAGAATGGTTATGTTTTATTTGTTGCAACAGTAATATTAGTGGTTGCAACAATCATATCATGTACTCTTTAATAGTGGATTTAGAAAAATGTCTTTTATAGGCATTTTTTTGTTTAGAAGATAGTACACAGTAGCAGTTATAGGTATAATAAAAGCAGTAGAATCATTTTAATAGAGTAGAGATAAGAAAAGAATGGAAGGTATACGATGGATATTCTCAGTAGAATAGAAACCATGCAAACAGATCATGAACCAAGTCAATTATCAGATGATATTGAGATACATCAAAATAGTCATACCTGTATGATTATGAATCAAAGTGCAAGATCAATTTTCAGCACACGGGTTGTTTATGCCCATGAAGACGATAACCATAATCCGGATATGATTTTTCAAGAAGCTAAAGATTTTTTTAAATACAAGAAGTACAGTTGGTATGTTACTTTACCAAGAGACGAATCCATCTACAATTTGTTACTTTCAAAAGGGTGGCAAGTACACGATACTTATGAAGGGCGTTATTTGTCTTTAACAGAAAAGAAGTCATATGATCATACACAAGTTATTGAAGTCAAACCAGGTAGCAGAGAAGCTGATTTGTTGGGGAAAATCGTTGCTGAGGTTTGGGGTGTTAAAGATGAAACGCGAATCCAAGATGCAAAAATCAAATACAATGAGTACTTAAAAGCGCCAGATAGAAGAGGCGGTTATGTTTTGGCATATTACGATGGTATTGCTGCAGGTTATGGTACTTATAGACTTTCTGATTGTGGTAAGTATCTTTATTTATCAGGCACTGGAGTTATTGAGTCGTATAGAAAAAAAGGGATCTATAAAAACTTGTTGAACTATAGACTCAATAAAGGATTTGAGATGAATGCCAGTTATGCTGTTGCTCAAGCTAGAAAGGGTCATTCAAGTCCAATCTTAGAAAAGTATGGATTTACAAAAATCGGAGAGTTCAAACATTTACTATCTGGAAGGTAATAACATGACTAAAATGCTGACAAGAAAAGAAGTTGATGAACTGCTTGGTAGAGATAAAGCTAAAAGAAAAATTCTATCACCTGAAGACGCAAAAAGATTACAGAATGGTATTAAAACATATGAAGACAAATATAATTTGAAATCTGGAACGGTTCCTTATCAGACTATTTATAAGATTGCCGAATCGTTAGAAATTGAGTTGGAGTTGTATGATGCCAAGGGTCAGATTATTGAAAAGGAATAACAATAGAGTTTAGAAGAGCAAATGATACTGAAGCACATAATTTTATGTATGAAAGGTCAATTGAAAGAAATACAGCACTTATTGCAGTACGAGATGATGAAAACTTAGGTACCTTAGAATATGATTTTTTAGGATTGGATACTGCAGAAGTGACAAGTTTTACAATTGGAAATGGTTCAAAATAATATTATGTATTTTAAGGCGTGTTCGTTATTAAAAATGAATATTGAAGATATTATTCCAGAGCAGTTAGCGGTTTCTAAAGACAAATTTGATCGAGTTAATCAGTGGCTTCAGTCACCAGAGGATGTTGTAGTATGTACAGTAGAAATAGAGGGTGATGTTGTTTGTATAGATGGTCATTCAAGATTGGTATCAGCTTATCTCAAAGGGATTGAATCGGTGTACGTTTATAAAGACGACACAGAAGATATGACTCTTTATAGAGAATGTTTGAGTTGGTGTAAAGAAGAGCACATTAATTCTATAGCTGACCTATCAAAACGTATTGTTTCATCCGAAGAACATCAACGTATATGGATTGACAGATGTCAACAGTATTTAAACAACTAATTTCAAACAATATTTGAACCGTAAATCGAACACTTGATATGAGTAAAGAAGAACGGTATAAACTGGTTTGTAACTATTTGAATTGTAGAAGTATCAACATAAAATAAAATGTAATGACCTCAGCTAAACATTAATGACTGAGGTCATTTTTTTGTATTTAACTGATGACTTTAGAGTGTTAAGTAGTAACGGTTGTTATATGTTAAGTCGATGATATTTGATTTATGATAAAACCACATGTTGTTGGATTTCATGAGCTGAGAAGAGCTTTGATCATAACATGTAAAGTAGATGAGAGATACTTGTATTATTACTTGATAGAGAAATTATAAGGAGAGATTATGAATAAGATTCGAAAGATTACAGTCGTCGTTTTAATGTTGTTATTCATTATTACGCCAGTTTATGCAGCAAATAACTTTGATACAAATACAATAAATATTGATACACAATGGGATATAACAGGTGGTAAAACATTAGAAGATGAAATAACAGCTTTATGTAGTGGTAACTTAACCGATATAACAATATTAAATATAACGGCTGGTGAGCTCACAGATGTTGATGTGATGTGGATTACGGAAAATTTATCAGCATTAGTTACTTTGAATATAAACAATAATGCCACCTTTACAACAGAAACAATTGGTGGTGAAGAAGTGATGTTATTACCAGAAAGGGCTTTTAGTGGTATCTCGGGTAGAGGTGCTGAAAATGGTGAAATGAATAATCTAGTGGATGTTATGATTAACATAGATGACAGTTCGATTATTCATTTAAACAAAGAAAACTTTAGTTATTGCGCTGAACTAAAAACTATTACTATTGAAGAAGCTAGAAATATAGTAGGGATAGCATGTATTTATCAAAATCCTAAATTAACTGATATTATTTTAGATAATTTAACACTAATGGAGTATCCAACTAATCGTTTAGGCGCTTTCGAAAATAGTCATGCGCTCGTCTCAGTGACGCTTCCTAACGTGACAAAAGTTGGTTATGGTGCTTTTGGGGACTGTGGTTTATTAGAAACTGTCAATTTGCCTGAAGCTATAACTTTCGAGAGTATGGTTTTTTCAAGATGTAGTAGTTTAACATCAATTACATTGCCTAAAGCTGAAACCTTTGGAACCGATGCCTTCTTCAGTTGTTTAAAATTGACCAGTGTATCACTTCCCAAAACCATTTCGATGGGTCATGAATCTTTTGAGTCGTGTCGTAAATTGACCACTGTTGATATGCCATTAGTGACAAGTCTTGGAGAACGAGTATTTATGACATGTGAAGCACTTGAATCAATTAGTTTACCTGAACTGACAACTATTGGAGCTGGTGGATTTAACGACTGTAAGAAATTGAAAACTGTTGAATTGCCCAAATTGGCTTCAGTTGGTAACTTTATCTTTCAAGGTTGTTTGTTAGATATCACATTGAAATTAAGTGATACACCACCGACCCTTGTAAACTTTACGAATACACCAAAGTTTATAAACTATATTAAAAATGGTATAAGTCCTGAGATCATTGTTGGTGATGCAACATCTTATAAAAGTGCTGATGATGGTGATACCGGTGATGATTTATGGTATGGTTGGACCGTTAAACAGCCTACAGTGAATAATGTGCCAACAGTATCAAATGCGATTCCTGATATGGATTCAGCAAGTGTAGGTATTGAATTTTCAGTGGATTTAACCAATGTTTTTACAGATGGAGATGTAGGCGACGTTCTAACTTACTCAACAGATAAAGGTATTATTACTGGCAGTACACTGAAATATACACCAAGTGCTGATGACGTTATTGGTACAACAATAACAATTACTGTAACTGCTAAGGATACAAGTGATGCTAGTGTATCTGATGAGTTTGTTATCAATAGCGTTGTTGCAGATCCCACACCCATTAATTTAAGTGAGGTTACTGCAACCGGAGATTACTGGAAAATAGCTTTTGGTTCGATACAAGATGCTATGGGAACATTGTATGCCTTAACGGTACTTGATACAGACACAACAATAATTGATGCAGATTATATAGTTGCAAATGGTACTCAGTATGGTCGAATTGCCGATGAGTACCGTACCGGTAATCTGAATAGAAGCCCAGGAACATATAAAGTCTATTTTGTAGTTCAGGATTTAGAAGGACAACGTTCTGAAATATCAGTTATATCTGATGTTGTGATACCTGACCAATTATCAATAACTACAACTCAAGTCAATGTAAGTTCATATGGTGGCAGTAATGGGCAGATTACAATTACTGCAAATGGAAACTTAACATATGAGTATACACTCGGTAATGCTTGGCAAGATAGCAATGTGTTTGAAAATTTAAATGCAGGTTCTTATCGTGCGAAAGCTAGAGAAAAATCCAATACTGATAACCATTCATTAAGTAGTAAAATAACAATAACCCAACCCAATAAACCGGTGCAAGACAATGCGGTTACTGAATCGACTAAACCTTCTAAAGCCAAAGCAATACCGGAAAAAAAGAAAACTCCTTTAGAAAAAGCTTTGGAAAAAGTGAAAGAGGGTGACGATGTCGTTCTGGAATTGAGTGTTCAAGTAACAACTGATGAAAAAGGTGAAGCTGCTTTAAAAATACCTGAGGGATTTGTCGGAAAGAAAGTTGATTTAAAAATTGAAACAGATGATATTAACGTTGTTCTAAAAGGTGATATGTTTACTGGAAAAGAAAAAGATGTTAAGTTGATGATTAAACCAAAAGATAAAGAAGAACTTGGTTTATCAGAAGAGAGTAAAGCTCTGATAGGAGATTTACCAATCTTTGATATTTCCATTAGTATAGAAAATAAAAAAGTGAATTGGTCTTCTGATGACAACATTAAAATTGATTTTCCTTTAAAGAGTAACGGAAGACAAAATCATAAATTTGTAGCTGTATATATCAATGACAAAGGTGAAGTAGAAGTTTTAAGAGAAAGCTTGTTCAATGGTAACAGTATAAGTTTTTCTACAAAACACTTAAGTCACTACAGTGTTATGTATATTGATAAAACATTTGAAGATAGTACAAACCATTGGGCTAAAGAAGCAATCGAAGCACTGGCTTCTAGATCGATTACAAGCGGAACGAGCGACACCACTTTTTCGCCTGATAAAATAATTACTAGAGCGGAATTTGTAACACTTATTACTAACTACTTTAATATAAAAAGTGAAGTGACAACAAGTTATCCAGATGTTGATCAATCCATGTACTATGCTTTACCAGTAGCTGCAGCAAAAGAAAATGGATTATTACCTGAAATATATGGTGATGAATTCAAAGCAGATGAAGCGATTACTAGAGAAGATGTGATGTACATTCTTTATAAAACTATGGTGATAACAGAAAACGAGACAAGTTTAGAAAATAAAGACCTAGATATAACTCTTTTTACAGATAAATATGACCTTGCTTATTATGCGGTAGAAGGTGCTAGTTATTTTGTTTCTAGAGACGTGATTCATGGGTATAACAATATGTTAACGCCTAAGATGACAACCACAAGAGCTGAGGTAGCGCAAATTCTTTATACTTTGATTCAAAAGTTATCTCAATAATATAAAGCGATTTTGAATTAATGATTAAACTTATTGATCCGTTCTAACGAACGGATCAATTTATTGTTTAAATCTATTTGTTTGGCAATGTTTTTCTTATCATTATGAGAGAATTTTCAATGAATGATATAAACTTATGAGGTATAATGAACTCATATGAGAAAGGTAAGAAATCTTTATTATGAGGAGTTAAGATGACAATGAAAAATATGAGTAAAATCGGAATTATAGGGGCTATGAAATTAGAAATAGAACAGCTAATCAATCATATGACCATACATGATAAACAAGAAATTGCTGGTAGTATGTATTATTGTGGCTGTCTTCATAACAAAAAAATTGTTGTAACTTGTGGTGGTGTAGGTAAAGTCAATGCGGCATCAAGTACACAGATTTTGATCAGTCAGTTTAATGTAGATGCCATTATTAATACTGGCATTGCAGGAGGTATAAAAAGAGATGTAAAAGTCTGCGATATCGTTATATCAACAGATGTGACACATCACGATGTTAGAAAAGATCAAATGGTCAGTTGTTATCCACACCAAGCATCTTTTATGTCTGATGAAAGATTAATAACTTTAGCTGAAGATACAATAAAAGCATCATCATATGAATCCGATTATCATATTGGGAGAATAGTAAGTGGTGAGTCTTTTATAAGTGATCCTGCAACAAAAAATCAAATTCTAGAAGCGTATGAACCACATTGTGTCGAAATGGAAGGCGCAGCCATCGGTCATGTATCCTATCTTAATAAGGTGCCATTTGTAGTCATTAGATGTATCTCGGATAATGCAGACGACAATGCAACGATGAGTTATGAAACTTTTGAAACTATTGCAGCAGACCAATCTTCTAAGCTTGTGATGGATATGATGAAAAACTTATAGTATGAAAATTTGATTGTTGTCAGACGTCTATATGTCATATGAATAATATAAAGCAAAGCTACGCCTGAGGCGTAGCTTATTTTAAAGAGTGAACAATTGTTTTTATGACCTCTTCAGAATTATGCAGTTTTCGAGTGATTCCGAAGAAATGTTCAATGGATGTATATTGAGATTTTGCAATTTTGATTGCTTTATTCATATCACTTCCTGCATTGGTTAATACCAAAGTCATATGATCGTGTTGGGCTTCTTTGATGAATTTTCTTACGGCTGGAGTAGGACCACCAGCCCATAAAGGAGATAGAATTATGAGTTGATCAGATGCCAAACAGGATGGATCATATGTAATGTTCACAGCTTTGTTACTGGATGCATAGAAACCGGCCTTAATAAAACCGACGAAACCATTCCAATTTTTATCATCTTTGAGTTCATAAACGGAACCTTCCATTTGTTTTGCCAATTCATTGGATGTCTTTTTAGTTCTACCAGTACGGCTAAAATAAATGATACTTGTACTCATAAATCCTCCTTGTCTTCTATGTATAAATGTGTATATTATTATATGGTTCTTGACTTGAAATACATGTGAGAAACAATTCAAAAAAAAAGTTAATACCTATATAGGGGATAGGAATTAACTAAAAATTGTTTTCTAATGTATATATATCCTTAAAATTAGATGTTAAACATTTATTATAATGGTATGATATATTAAGAGGACATTTTAATAAAACTATTGTTAGGAGGACTTATGATACGATTATTTGAGATATCGGATTATGAAGCGGTCTATGACTTATGGGAAAGAACCGACGGAATGGGACTTAGATCTTTAGATGATTCCAAAGAAGGTGTCGAACGATTTTTAAAAAGAAATCCAACTACTAATTTTGTATGTGAACTAGATGAGAACTTAGCAGGTGTGATTTTAAGTGGTCACGATGGTCGAAGAGGTTATATTTATCATGCGGTTGTAGAGCCTAAGTATAGAAATCAAGGTTTAGGACAACAACTCGTAGATCACGCACTATCAGCTCTTGAACAAGAAGGTATAAAAAAAGTTGCATTGGTTGTATTTAAAAGTAATATTTTAGGTAATAAATTTTGGTCTTCAATTAAATTTGAAGAAAGAGATGATCTGATTTATAGAAATAAAGCCATAGATCTTTCAAATGTATAGTGAAAGGACAAATTGTGAATTATATTTCTATATTAGAATCTAGTATATTAGATGTGAAAGATTTGCTAAATTGTTATGATGATGCAAATCTTTTATTTTCGGAAGAACTTAGGGCTCTTGGCGCTAAAAAGATTATTGAGGACATTTTTAGTATGGCATGAAATAAATTCATGAAAATGCTCGTAATAAAACGAGAAAGTAACACAATAAGGACTGACAATTATTGTATATTATATTGACTTATTATACACTTAATGGTATTCTTCTAGTGTAATTGAATATTTGATTATTGGTGTGATATTTTGTATCACTTAATAGGGAAGTTGGTGTAAATCCAACACGGTCCCGCCACTGTAAAAGACGAGTAATATTCGTAGACCACTGTTATAACGGGAAGGTGAATATTATGATGACGCTTAAGTCAGGAGACCTGCCAATGATAGAAATGCTATTTATTTTCACGAGGATGAAAAAGTATTAATTCGAAGAGTAATATTGTTGAATTTAATTTTGGATAACTAGCATATAGCTAGTTTTTTTGTTGGAATTTTTAGCAAAAATATATGAGTAAAGGAATAATTATGGAAAAAGGTATTTTAATTGTTAGTTTTGGCTCGTCATATGAAGATACAAGACAGAAATGTATAGAGTCCATAGAAAACTTGGTAATGGAACAGTTTCCTACCCATGACGTTAGAAGAGCATTTACCTCTAATATGATTATTAGGAAACTAAAGAATAGAGATAAGATTCATGTAGATACACCACAACAAGCGTTAAAATCCATGGTGGATGATGGTATTGAAGAAATCATAGTACAGCCACTTCATATCATACCGGGAATTGAATATGACAAAGTAAAATCTGCAGTCCAGTCTGTTGAACAAAATCATAAGGTGAAGATATCTTTAGGGTTACCATTGTTATTTGAAGAACATCATTATGATGAGTTGATTAAGTCAATTATTCAAGATTTGCCAAAGTTCAAAAAAGACGAAGGCATCATTATGATGGGGCATGGTACAGAACATCATGCTAATGCTTGTTATAGTATGTTGCAGAGCAAGATTTCTAAGATTAGATCAGATGTGTTTATTGCAAATGTAGAAGGTTATCCCACGTTAGAAGATATCATGAGTGATATTATTCATTTTAAACATGTAACACTTCAGCCACTGATGTTGGTTGCTGGAGATCATGCTATCAATGATATGGCGGGAGAAGAAGAGTCCTTCAAAACGTATCTGGAAAAAGAATGCATAAACGTTACATGTGTATTAAAAGGACTAGGAGAATTAGATGCTGTGAGAAAAATATTTGTTAATAGAGTGGATGAAATGTACTGTTAAAGTGTATTGATTGTTATGATCTTTAGATCGATCTATTAACCTCTGTAATTGGATCATAATGGTTTATTTAACTTCGTTATAAAAGGAGTTATAGGTGTCAAATTATCGTAGGGTCACATGATTAAAAAATGTAACTTATAACATAGAAGAGAGTACACTGGATTTAATTTTAAATTTAGTGTTTTTTTTCTTTTATGTATTAAAATAATCAGTAATCTTGATACAAATATTATATTCAGGGTATGTATTAATTAGAAGCATAAATGGTTAAGAATTGAATAGCAATTGTAGAAAGGAGGCCGTTATGATTTTTAAATCGAAAAGACGTTTAAAAGTTGAAGACATTACTGTGCCTCAAGTTAAAGCGCCTTCTGAACCAAAGATTGAACAATTGCCTAAAAAGAAAAAAACCATTGTACATGCTTTTTTTAGTGTGTTTCATATGATATTTTCATTTATTAGAAACACCTTCTTACTCGGATTATTAATTGCATTAATAGCAGGAGTCTTTGTAAGTGTTTATGTTCTTAATATTGTTTATGATCTACCTCCGATAGATCCCTATAGCATTAAGGAGGGATTGACTGAGAATTCTATTATAGTGGATAGCCAAGGAGAATTAATCGAAGCACTTTATGGTGATTCTGGTATGAGGACTAATATAGATTATGAGGAAATCGGTACACATCTAATAGATGCAATTATCGCCATTGAAGATAAAACCTTCTTTGAACATAAAGGATTTAATTATGTTAGACTCGCAGGAGCTGTTGTTGAATCATTTCAATCTGGTGATAGTATAAAAGGGACGTCTACCATTACCCAACAACTGGCCAAAAATGTTTACCTTTCTAATGAAAGAGCAATAGAAAGGAAAGTAAAAGAAGCATATTATGCAATGTTTTTAGAACGTTCATTAACAAAAGAACAGATATTAGAAGCATATCTGAATAAAATTTCTTTAGGCATGCAGGCAAACGGTGTGGCTTCAGCTTCAAGAATCTATTTTTCTAAAGAAGCCAGTGAACTCGACTTAATCGAATCTGCAATTATTGCAGGTATTCCGAAAGCACCAAGTCGTTTTTCACCTATGAAACGGATTACAAAAGAACAAGTTAGGGAAGATCATATTATTATTGATGAAACCGACGAAGTTTATACACTGGTATTTAATCCAGTTGCACAGGAAAGATACAATCAGGTTATTTATCAAATGTATGATAATAAGATGATAACAGAAGAAGAATATGAATTTGCATATGAACTTGATATATCTAAATACATTCATCCAAATGTTAATAAAACAAATAATATCACTTCGTACTTTGGTGATTTAATTAAAGACGATGCTGCAAAAGCCATTGCAGAAAAAGAAGGAATAACCAGAGAAGCAGCAGAAGCGATGCTTTATAACAATGGTTATATTATCTATTCGACAATAGACTTTGAGATGCAAGAACAGTTAGAGGATATTTATAATTTTGTAGATTTATCTGAAACATTTGATGACAATACTTATACAGCTGTAAGAAAATTTCAACAAGTTAATGACTTATCAGTTGATGGTGTTGTGGGACTTAATACAATTAATGCGATTGTAGAACAAACAACTAAAACTGCAGATGAGTTTACATTAGAAAGTTACTACAGATTGATGGCACATGAAGATATTATTATTTTAAAACAAGCTCTTTTAGAACTTGGTTTGCTTACAAATGAATCGCTATTTCCAAATGTTGTTGCGATGTTTAACTCAGACAAAAACATAGTAAATGACGAGACATTAAGAGTGATTCTTCATAAATATGATAATGTCATCAATGAAGAGAATCAACTGATGATAACTAAAGAAGCATACTACTTTGATTCTCAAGATAATTTGGTGTTGCTAAAGAATAATTATCTGGATTTTTATCAGCAAACAGATAGAGTGCAAGTCGTGGTAAAACGTTTATTTACCTACGATGAGACGAGTGACAAGCCAAGGTATATTGATGATAAGAATTTTACATCTATTGCAGGATTGTATATATATGAAGGTCGAGATGTTTTAATTGATGATGCTTATAAAACAAAAGTAGATGGTAATTTGGTCATTGATAGAAGTTTCTTTACAGATTATCCAGACTTTTTTATACCTGCTGAAGATGGTGGTTTACTAATAGACGATAGAAATTATATTGTTAGCAAACATGGAGAAATACAACCTCAATCAGCTTTTGTTATATTAGATCATGCCAGTGGTCATATCAAGGCAATCGTTGGAGGAAGACAATCCTATGGTCAAAACATTTATAATAGAGCTTTGGTCCCACATCAGCCTGGTTCGTCAATCAAACCTATTGGCACATACACTGTTGCTATAGAAAGTAGAGATTGGACTGCAGCTAGTGTTATTGATGATGTACCAACCTATTTGAATAAGGATACACCAGGTGAAAGATGGCCAGTCAACTGGTATGAGGAGAGTACTTTTAAATATAGAGGTCGTAAGAATCTGAGACAAGGTATTGAAGATTCATTAAATGTTGTTACAGCTAAATTAGCCTATAGGTTAGGTGCTCAAAATATCATTGATCATTTAAAAAATCTTGGTGTTACTACAATTATTGAAGAAGGCAGTCAGGATGTTAATATATCTGCAGTTGCACTCGGTGGTATGACCTATGGTATCAGTCCTTTGGAAATGACAGCTGCATATGCAACGTATGCTAATCAAGGTGTCTATGTAGAACCTATTTCATTTACAAAAATTACAGATCTATCTGGTAGAATCATTATTGATAATGTACCAGAACGCAAAACGATTATTGAGGAACAGGTAGCTTTTATCATTCAAGATATGATGCGTACAGCAGTTTCAAGAGGTTATGCAAAAAAAGCACAAATCAGAGAAAACAACGAAGGGATACCGATAGCTGGTAAGACTGGTACAACTTCTGATAAAAGAGACGCATTATTCATTGGTTACTCACCATATTATACAGCAGCCATATGGTTTGGAAATGATGTGAGGTTAAAAATGGATGAAGGTTCTGGAGCAGCAGCAGAATTTTGGCAGATTGTTATGGCAAAAATACATGAGGACCTTCCAGATAAAGATTTTGTGGAACCGGAAGGACTGATTAGGGCAAGCGTAGATAGGGTCTCGGGAAAAAGACCATCTTCATTATCAGCACTTGATCCAGCGGGTTCACAGATCTATACTGAAATATTTTTGCCTGGTACAGTGCCAACGAGCTTTGATGATGCCCATGTTCAGGTTACATTGTGTACCGATTCTAATTTAAAAGCAACTGAGTATTGTCCGAATACAGAAGAAGCTGTCAGAAGAGTTCGTTTAGATCCTTATGACTATTCCATAGCAATCGCCGATCAGGCTTATATGGTACCTAGAGCTTGTGATATTCCAGAACACCAAGGTGTAACGATTCATGCCAGCCCTCAGGTTATTAAGACCTTTGAAGGTGGTGTTGTGAAGTTTATCAGAGGTTACAATTTATTATTAAATAATGATAACTTAAAGTTTATTCCAGTAGATTCTATTGTTTCAACTTCAAACTTCAATATTACTTTACCAAGTGGCGAAGTCGTAAGTGGTGGTTCTTATAAATTAGAGTATATTACAAAACCTGCTACACAAGCCGCCGAACTACTTAGAAGGACAGAAGAAGCAGAAGAGACTGAGGAAACAGAAGAAATGGATGACAATGAATAGAAGATTAAAATAGACAAACTGCTTTTAACAGTTTGTCTATTTTGTATAATATGGTTTTAAGTATACCTTTCTTATTTTTGTTCTGATACACTATTCATAATGAGTAGTGTATCTTTTTTTATCTGTAATTTATCGTGGAGGTATATGCTTACGTATGATAATGAGCAGTTTGATAAATGGGCTTATGTATTAGATAGAGTTTATACAGGATACTGTCATGATTTTGTACAACAAGTCATATCAGCTTAAAGATTTAAGAGAAAATATAATAAATTAGTTTGTAGCCGATTGGCATTTTTTCAGAAGGAGAGTACCCATGAATCATTTGATTTTATTACTATTTGTAGTTAGTATTTTATATCTGTTATGCATGATGATGGCTTTTTTATTTCCTATTCAAACGAGTAAAGTTCACAAAGCAAAATTCAAGAAAAGATTCCCATTTCTTATCGTCATCATAGCAGTATTCTTTGTTTCTTACTTACCGCATTCAATATGTCATTTTAAACAAGATGACATAAATATAATCAAAATCAAAGACGGTAACACAGGATTGCTTCTTGAAATAAAAGAGATGGAAATAATTCAACATATTTCAGACAATCTGAATTCTGTAATCTTCAAAAAAAGAAGTAATTCATTATTTCGGATGGGATATTCCTTCGATTTAGAATTAATGGACGATAAAGGAAAAGTCAAAAAAAGGTTGATTATTAATTCAACAACCGTCATACGTTATAAAGGATTCTTTTATGATGCTGTTGAAAATGAATTAGACTATAACTATATTCAAGAGTTATTCAAAGTAGCATATCCTGAAGAATATAAGTAATAGAGATGAATGAACCAATTGAGGAAATGAAAGGATAAATATGAGTAGACAACAAGAGGTAATAAAATTTTTAATAGAGGAACTAAAAAAAAATGATGGAGTAAAATCACTTTTCCTAAAGGGATCTTTGGCAAGTGATACAGGAGATGAGTATTCGGATGTCGATTTTTATTGTTTGGTAGATGAGAAACATTATGATGAATTATTGAAGAAAAGAGAAATGATTGTTAAGAAGTATAAACCGATTGTATATCAGTCATATGTTAATTTTGGACACCCTCAAATAATTGTGATTTATGATAATAATCTTCATCTAGATCTCTATATTGTAAAAGAAGTACCAGTTAATGGTCGAGATTATATAAAAGCTTTATATGATCCCAACAATTTATTGAATGCTTACAAAAAGGAAGTTAGACTAGATGATGATCATCTCATTATTGAACACTTATCGGATGTTATTTATACTTTCCATGAGCTAGATATTGCCATAAAAAGAAAAGATGATCTATGGGCTATGAGGCTTTTAAGTCATATGATGGCTGACTTAAGTCTTGTTTTATGTACCATGTATGAATCTGAAAAACCTGTTTTACATATGAAAGGAATATATCATAAATTGCCAGAAACGTTAAAGCTTAAAGTTGATGATATATTAGAAGTCATGACACCAAAATATATAGTGAGTTGTATAAATAAAGTAATCAGTCTTGTGGATGAGATTATTTCATCTCAAACGACTCAAGTAAAAGAACAATTGGATACAACGTACTTGACGTATATCAAAACGGAAGTATTTAAAAGTGAGAAAGGATTATAAATGGAAACGACACCTTTTAAAAAGATATATGTACTAGGTTTAGTTGGAGCGATTGTATGGGGGATAACTGTACTATTACGAGATACATCTCTTGTAAACAATTCAATCATCCAACAGATTTTATTTGTCACACCCAATATAGGGGCAACTTTAGTAGCTTATTATGTAATAGACAAATATTACTCAGTGATTACTAAAAAAGACTATACTTTAAAAATGAGTTTAATTACTTTAGGAATGATTCTTTTTTTAGCGATAGGCTCTGAAATTTATCATGATATATTTTTAAATGCATCTTTTGACATTGCAGATATTATAGCAACTGTGATTACAGTGATAGTTCTTGGATTAATTGTTATAAGTGACTCGAAGAAAGCAATGGATGAAAAATCATAATAAACATTTAAGGATTTAATTCTACCTAATGTATTAAGATGAAAGAAAATTAATGAAATTATTTAATTGTGTTATTTTGAAGATAAAATATTGGAGAAGAATATGAAAGATATTTTTGTGAACTGTTTGAAGACAAATGACCTAAAAGGATTGGTTGAAATACCTAAAAGTGACCTACATAATCATGCTACCAGAGGTGGTAATATTAGAGCAATCAGAAACAACTGTGACACGCTTTCAAAAGAGAGTTTCGTAATCTAAATGAGATGCAAAACTGGTATGAAGTACATGTCAAACCATATTGTATTGGTAAAGAAGGATTCGAAAAAAGAATCAGAGCTGCTTTTAAACATGCTGTAGATGATGGCATTACTGCTTTATCAATGAGTTTTGGCATAGGAGATAGTGTCTTTTATGATAATGACATACATGATTATATAACTGCCATAGAAACCATTAGACAAGAAATTGCACCTTCTATCAGTTTTTTACCTGAAATTAGTTTTATGAGAACTGAAAATATCAAACCTATAGAGGAACAATTTGAGAAGATTCTGGAGTTTGATTATTTCAAATCCATAGATTTGTTTGGTGATGATAAACAATCCGTGGATAACTTCAAATCAATTTATAGAAGAGCCAAAGAACATGGATACATATTAAAGGCACATGTTGGTGAATTTGGAGATGCTGAATTGGTTCGAAGAGCAGTGGATGTTCTTGAACTGGATCAAGTACAACATGGGATAAATGCCGTTCAATCAAAGTCCGTTATGAAGTGGTTAGAACAAAATCAAATTCAACTTAATGTATGTCCCTCTAGTAATATCATGCTACAAAGGGCTGAAAGTTATAAGAGTCACCCCATAGCTGAGCTGTTTTATAGTGGTATACCTGTTACGATTAACAGTGATGATATGATTATTTTTGATCAAAGTGTCAGCCAGGATTATTTGAACTTATACAATCATGGCAACTTATCAGCTGAGGATTTAAATAAAATTCGCGAAATAGGTTTAAAAGGGTGTTGTGATTATTAACTAAGGAGGTAGGAATGAAACAATCGATAGCATTAATGTCACTCGTTGTAGAAGACTATGATGAGGCAATAGCATTTTATACTGAAAAACTAAAGTTTGAGTTGATCGATGATACTTACCAGCCGGAACAAGATAAACGTTGGGTTGTCATAGCTCCACCTGGATCAACTGGAATGACAATACTATTGGCTCGAGCGTCAAATGCACATCAACGTGAGTTTGTTGGTAATCAAGCAGGGGGCAGAGTCTTCTTATTTTTATCGACAGACGATTTTTGGAGAGATTATAATGAGATGGTTTCTAAAAATATTGAGTTTGTAAGAGAACCTGTAGTTCAGCCATATGGTACAGTAGCAGTATTTAAGGATTTGTATGGCAACCTATGGGATTTGATTCAGTATGCTGATGGACATCCAATGTTGGGTAGATTAAATCAATAAAAAATAAAATTGAATACTATTTATTAAAAGCAAGTTCTATAAAGATACTCCTTACAATAAACTGCTGTTTGTTGTAAGGAGCATATCATTTGACTTGCTTTTATTAGATTTTAAATGTATCCGTAGAATCTTTAAGTGTTTCAAGTGCTTTGGATAATTCGTCAAATAATGAGACAACCTTTTGAATATTCTCATTTGTGACATCAACGGTTGCGTTCATTTCTTCAGTTGTAGCAGCAGATTCCTCTGAGACTGCAGAAATGTTTTGTACGGATTGTAGAACATAATTTTTTAGTTCGTTCATTTGCTCTATGCTTAGGTTCAAGACTTCAATATTCCCAATCATTTCATCATTGAATTCAATAATCTCATTGAGTGCTCCTTTTGTACTAATTAGATAATCATTAGATTCTTTGTTAATTGATTCAACTTTGTTCATTGAAACTTCTGCTTCTGAAATGACTAAAATAATTTCTTGAATTATTTTCTGAATTTCAACGGTAGATTCACTTGATTGTTCAGCAAGTACTCGAACTTCATTAGCAACAACTGCAAATCCTTTTCCTTGTTCGCCAGCTCGAGCAGCTTCGATCGCAGCATTGAGTGCCAAAAGATTTGTTTGTTCTGTAATGTTCTGTATTGTATCAACAATTTCATTGATATTCTTAGATTTTTCAGTTAGAGCAGATACTTTAGTTGATAACTCACGGTTCTCTTTTGTATTCTCAGCGAATCGTGTATCCAGATCATGCATGGCATTTAAACCTTGTTTATTCTTTTCTTTAACCTGATTGGCTTCTTCTACCAATTCATCAACGCCAGCGCCTACTTTTTCTATCTGTGATGAAAGTTCAACCGTTGAATCCAAGATTTTAGAAGCATCAACAGATTGAACAGTTGCACCTTTTGAGATTTCACTCACCGTAATAGATAGTTCACTACTACCTTGTGATATTAAGTCAACATTACCTTGGATTTCAGTAAATCCTTCTAGTGTGTCATTGCTAACGATGGTAACATCTTTAATTAGTTTTCCTAAATCACTAACCATTAAACTGACATTGTTGTTGAGTGTTCCTATTTCATCTTTGCGATCCAATGATTTTTTATCAATCTCTATCAGCAAATTACCAGACGCCATTTCAGTTACAGCGCCAGATAATTTTGACAAACTATTGGTAATTCTTGAGCTCATCAATAGAGATAGAAGTGACGCTATTATAATAATTAGAGTCAGTAGAATATATTGTACCAACTGCATGTTTTTAACTCGTTTGAGATGTTTCTTTGTTTCTGTTTCAGCTAGTTGGGTTACTTCTTCGCCAACGATATCGATGACGCCTCTAGCAATATCAAATTCCTCTTGAGCTGCAACTTCCAAGAAGCCATTACCAAGGATGTAAGCATCTAAATACACATCAACTTCTTTATTCCATAATTTGAAATTATCTTTAAACAGTTTCAATTGATCTTGTATATCTGAAATGATTGAGTCACTTTCTTCTAAAGTTTCCAGAAAATCAATCATGATAAGAGCACCTTCTTCGGTTCTTGTGAGTGCCTGTAATGCATTTTCTTCATAATCAGCCATTTCACTGTTAAAGGATTCTGTTCTAGGATCCATTCTAAGGGTGTTTTGAATTGCGACAAAAGCTTGATAGTAATCCCGATCTGCATTAAGAATTTTAGATAGACCATTTTTGCTAGCCATTACAGCTAAAATATCTTCATTTGTATCGTAAGTGTCGATTATCTCTCCAATGACATCAACAGCATCCCTTGCGTTACTAAAATGATCTTGACCAGGCAACGTTATGAAGCCTGATTCCTCTTCATAAGCATTCATCTCTATTTCTATTGTGAGTTGCCAGCTATTGAAGTTTTCAATGAATTCATCTTTAAGTGCTTGAAAAGTACTTATTTTGTCTTCATTTTCGCCATTGCTCTCTAAATAAGCAATAACACCATCAAGAGTATCAACCACTCGAGTATAAGTTTGATCGGCATTTTCACGATAACTGTCCTTTTCCGTTGTATATTCATCACTTTCAGGACTTATACTTAACATTTGTTGTATGGCTGATAGGGATTGATAATAGTCTCTATCTCCATTTAAGACTAAAGATAATGAATCTGCTCCAAGTATTTTAGTATCTTCAAGTAAATCTTCTAATGTAGTGGAAATTAAGATACTTGCCATTACACCAATCAATCCTACCAATACTATAGCGAGCACATTTGTTAACACTAATTTCATTTTAATACTCATAATCGTTCCTCCTATTATGCTAATTATTACCCTTTGGATACTACATGAAACGACGCTTATCAATAGCAGAAAGATACTTCATTTCGTTCGGTTTAACTGACATTAAGATAAAAAAACACCATCAAAATTTTGATGGTGTTCAATATAAATATTAAGTTGTACAGTAATGATAATTTTCTAAGCAACAAGTTTTTTTGTTAGATGAATTTTCTTTATGTTTAAACCGTAAGGTTTCTTTTTATAAAGTATCATACCAACTATAAAAGTTGTATATTCTGTAAATAATATGGCCATCCAAATACCATCGTTACCAAACATTAATGGACATATTATCAATCCCAAGAGTAATCCGATTAAACTTCTATAGAAGGTAATACCACCTGAAGTAATAGGATCATTTACAGCTGTGTAATAAGTTCCGATAGAAATGTTTGTACACATAACAATAAATGCAAATGAGTAGAACTTTAAAATATAAGAAGCTATAGCGATTGTTTCTGGATCCTTCACGAAAATACTAGCGGCAAAAGCACCAAAGAAGAATGTGAAGAAGAACAAGAGTATGCCAGTTCCAATACTTGCTTGAGTTGTCATGGTTCTAAACTTCTTAACTCTGTCTAGTTGATTGGCTCCGATGTTAAAACTAATCCCTGTTTGGTTGGCTTCTCCAAAACTGTAGCCTAGTGATGACGCAATCGATGCAATTTGTAAAGCAACTGCATAACCTGCTACACCAATAACACCTAATCTACTCATTATTATCATATTGAAGGCAAATCCAGCTATGGCATGTGCCGAGTTACTTAATAACTCTGATGAGCCGTTGAAAACAATTTGTAGAAGTTCGTTTTTTCTAATCTCTGGGAATTTAAATTTCCAATTAGATTTAAATATTGTGGTGAAAATCAATATTGACCATGGGATTAATTGTGACAATCCCGTTGCAAGACCTGCACCTGTTAAACCCATATTAAATACTACAATAAATAAATAATCCAATACAATATTGGTAAGTGTTCCACTGATCATGACAATAACTACGATGATTGGTTTACCGTCTAATTTAAGGAAAAATGACATTGCAAAATTAAGCATAAAGAAAATAAAGAAATAACTGATGGTGCCACCATAATCCAACACATATGTTTTGGTGATGCCTGTAACGTTCAATATATTGATTATAAGGTCCATATTGGTTACGATTATAAGTGTCGATACCAAACTAATGATTGTCAGAAACAACATTGCCAAATTGAAATAGTTATTACTTTTTTCTTGATCACCTTTACCAAGTTCTATGCCTGCAAGTGTACTACTACCAATAGCAAACATAGCGGCTATACCAATTAGGATCGCAACGCAAGGGAAAAATAGCGTTATAGCAGATAGTCCTTCAGGTCCAACAAACTTACCTATGAATATTGAATCTATAAAACTAGCTGTGGTTTGAGCTAACATTGCTATGATAGAAGGAATGGCGTATTTCCAGAATATTTTACTGACTTTATCCTCTCCTAAGTTGATTTGTTTTTTCATTTCCATATGAATACCTCTTTCTAAATGTTTTATCATGATGTATGATAAACTATGAACTAGGTTCACGGTCAATAGGGAGGAGTAAAGTTTTGAGAAAATTAATAACTAAAGGAGAAGTAGCAGAATTATTAAAGATGACAAAGTCTCAAATTCGGTTTTATGAGAAAAAAGGATTGTTACAACCGATCGTTGATGACAATGGTTATGCTATGTACGACTACGATCACTTAGATACTTTAGAAATGATATTACTTCTTAAAGAATTAGATACACCTATTAGTGAGATAAAAAGAATTCTCTGTGATGAAGAAAATTATGACTATGAAGCGATTATACAAAGATCTCATCAAAATCTTACTGTAGAAATCAATCGGTTGACTCAAAAGCAAAAGATGTTAGAAAATAAATTGAACTTATACAAACGGAGTATGATAAATGCATTTACCATCGATTATTATGAGGATAGGGTCATGTATCTTATAGAAGATGATATGGCACAAGACACGACCATAAAAAGTGTATATGATGCCACGAAAAAACACCATGTGGATTATTTAGATCCTAATTTAGAACTTTGCTCTTCAACTAAAGATAATAAAGAATTGGTAGGTGTTATTAATCTTAAAGAAAAAGATTATGTACAAGATGTAAAACGTTACATCATCCCAGCGGGTAATTATTTTTCTTATATCCTCAGTTATAACTTTAGTGACGATATGAAGATTATTGAAGCGCTGCTTAAAGAAGAGGCTCTTAAAAGAGGATTGAGATTAGATGATGAGCTTATTTTCATAGATCATTTTGGAAGAAAGTTTTATGAAAAACACAAAGTAGTAGGCACGATGCAACAACGGATTTTGGATTAAAGCTTTAACTTCTTATGGTGACTTTAAGTATTTTGAAAAGTGAGATTATGTCTGGTTTTAACCTTTTTGTTAGATCATAATTTTTCTGGTTTGCAAGAATGTAAAATAAACTGATCTGCTTAAAATTGAATAGTAAACGGCTACACCAATTTGAAATATGTGTTAATAGAAATACCCGAAGTTTCTACGGGTATTTGTTTTAATGGAGTAATCTTATTCATTATATATGAGTTGAGGAATTTTGATAAAAATAATCCAAACAGTTATTATACTGAATAGATGATTATTTCGCTGCATACTAGCCTTTACGCCTCTAAAGAGTATCTATAGGCAGTTTCATTAGGGCTATCATAATAATCGTCTACTTTATACTCAATTTTATAACCAAACTCCTCAAACAATGATTGCATTTTTATGTTTGATTCTCTTGTTTCACCTTTGAAAATATGCATGTCATCTTTTAACATCTCATCGATTGTGTACTGCATTAACTTACGAGCGTAACCTTTATTTCTATGATCTGGGTGTGTGCCTATAAACATGATTTTAATATAGTCATTTTCACCTTTCCAGTTATAAACTGAAATATTTGCTTTTAGAACATCATTTTCTAAGACCGCAAATACCGATGTTCTTTCATCATTCAAGAGTTCAATCCAATCTTCCAATTTGGTACTGTCATCTGGAAAACAAATTGCATCGAATTTACATACATCATCAATATCCTTTATAGTTAGTCTTACAATATCATTCATAGTATCCCTCCGTTTATTATTACTTCTTTGATAGTATCATTTATAGATAACTAAATAATTCTAATGTAGTTTCTCTAACACTTAGTATATGTTACCACAAATTGATTTATTATCCGATAAATACGAGGTGATTCTGGAGTGAAACATTAACTTAATAATCAATGTTCCGGTCAGGAAAATTTTGTTCTGCTACACTAAAGTTGTAGCACTGGGAGATGCGGACGAAAACTTGAACTTTTACAGAAAGGTTTTTGTATGTATTCATATGATCAAAGAAGAGAAGTAATTAGATTTTATATCAAGTATAACTTTCAAGTAAACTTGCTTATTACCATGTTTAGTTTTTTTATATCTATTTATTCATATTTCATATTGTTAAAACAGGGGAAAAAAGGGTATAATAGAACAAATGTTCTCGTTGGAAAGGGGAGGCATATATATTAAAGACATATTAAAGATTTAAAATACAAAAATATGTTAAATGCATATTACACCTTTGGAAACTCTTAACAAAGTTTCATTTTTTGGTATAATTGAGCAAGCGGTTGCATATGGAGGGAAATATGATTAAAGTAAAGAATGTGTCTAAGACATTTAAGGTATATAAAAAGGACTCGGGTTTTAAAGGAGCTGTTAAAGGTTTGTTCAAAAGAGAGAAAGATTATATAGAAGCGGTAAAAGACATTAGTTTTGAAATTAAAAAGGGTGAAATCATTGGTTATATCGGAGCGAATGGCGCTGGTAAAAGTACAACTATCAAAATGATGACAGGTGTTTTAACACCTTCGTCGGGAATAATCGAAGTCAATGGTCTTATTCCTCATGATAATAGAATTGAAAATGCCAAACATATTGGAGTAGTTTTTGGTCAACGAACACAACTTTGGTGGGATTTACCTTTAGAAGAGACTTTTTCGATTCTGAAAGAAATTTATAATGTAGAAGATGAAGCCTTTAAGGAAAGATATGATTATCTAATAGAGTTGTTGGAGATAGAACCGTTTATAAAACAACCTGTTAGAACCTTATCATTAGGACAAAGAATGCGTGCCGATTTAGCCGCTTCTATGTTACATAGTCCAGAAATTCTGTACCTTGACGAACCGACGATTGGTTTGGATGTAATGGTAAAAGAACGTATCAGAAAAGCTATCAAAGAATTAAATGAGAAGTTTAAGGTAACAGTTATATTAACAACTCATGATATGAGTGATATACAAGAAATGGCTTCAAGAATTATGATCATTGAAAAAGGTGAGATTATCTATGATGGTTCAAAAGAGATGATCAATAAGAAATTTGGAAACAATCGACGTTTGGATCTTAAAATTGAAGACTTAAATGAAGAACATATGAAAATGATGCAAGACTTTTTACGTGAACAGGATCAAAGTGCTTATGTCTGTATTGAGGATAATGCATTATCTGTGACGTTTAATCAAGATGTATTATCAGTATCTGTAATCATCAGTTTTGCTATGGCTAATTTCAAAGTGTTTGATTTCAGTTTAAAAGATCAAAATATTGAAGATATCGTTAAAAAACTGTATACAGGAGGTGTGTCTTGAAAAAGTTAATGCGGACATATTTTCCGTTTACTAAAGCAACCATACAAGAAATCTTAGCCTATCCTGGTGAATCATTTCTTTATATCTTTGGTATGACCATAGGTATGTTTGTTGTTTATTACATATGGAAAGTGATATATACAACTGGTAGTAATACCGTGTTAGAGGGATTCACACTGAAAGAGATGATTGCTTATATTATTTTAAGTTTTGGTGTGATGCAGGCTATCAATAATGGTACCGTATGGAATATCGCGATGGATATACGTGAAGGTACAATTGTGATGAATTTGATTAAACCACTTAACTATCACTTGAAAGTATTTTTTCAAGAGATGGGGTATGTGTTATTTATCTGTAGTATCGTGTTGGTGCCGGTTATATTGGGTTTGGTATTCTTATTTGAAACAGGGACAATTGTTACAATGCTCTTATTTATAATATCTTTGTTTTTAGGTGTTGTTGTTGGTTTCTTATTTGATTTTTTATTTGGAATGTTGGCATTTTATATCAAAAACTTATGGGGCATTGGATTTGGTAAAAATGCTCTGGTTAGGTTATTAAGTGGTGCATTAATTCCTTTGGCTTTCTTCCCGGATGTAATCCAAAAAGTATTTGATTTTTTACCATTTAAAGCGATGGTTTATGCACCAATTATGATTTTTTTAGGGAAGTATAATACTAACGAACTGGTTGGCATCTATTTGAATCAACTATTCTGGATTCTTTTATTGGGATTATTCAATTATATATCATGGAAAAAGGCTGTTACCAGATTGACGGTACAAGGAGGTTAAGATGAGACATTTTAGAATTTATAAAGTATTTATGAAGCAATATCTTAAGACCTTAATGGAGTATCGTACGGATTTTTTAATCGGCATGTTATCATTCTTTGTCTTACAAGCATCAAATTTAATATTTATCAGTTTGATTTTCAGTCGAATTCCGCATTTGAATGGTTGGACTTATCATGAAGTACTTTTCATTTATGGATTAAGTCAGATTCCGCGTGGGATTGACCATCTGTTTACGGATAATCTATGGTTACTTGCTGGATCGTATGTGAAGTCGGGACAATTTGATAAATACTTATTAAGACCCATTAATCCATTATTTCATTTAATAGCAGAAAGATTTCAGCCTGATGCTTTTGGAGAAATAATTATAGGAGTGAGTATCTTTGTATATGCATATGGCCAATTGGGCTTAAGTTTCACGGTCATTCAATGGGGATTATTGGTTGTTGCGATATTGGCAGGGGTCTTAATTTATACGTCCATTAAACTAATCGGTGCTTCTATTGCACTTTGGACTAAAAAATCACAACAGTTTTTGTTTATTGTTTATCAGCTTTCTGATTTTTCAAGTTATCCACTAAGCATATTTTCAACATTTATCAAAGCTATTCTAACTTTTGTTATTCCATTTGGCTTTGTTGCATTTATACCTGCAAGTTATTTTATTGGAAAACCAGTATATCCACTCACTATTTTATGGGGTGTAATCGTTGCACTTGTCTTCTGGACCTTTGGGTATCAGGTCGTATGGAAGTCTGGATTAAAAGCATATGAAAGTACAGGAAATTAACTTGTTTAAGTAGATTTGTTATTTCAATCAGTAATAATAAAGCAGTACATATCTCAAGAAGGATATGTACTGCTTTTATAGCTATTAAAGGTTGTTTTGATAGTACTAATGAATTACTCCCTTTGATTTTCTAAAGAGTTTATTGGAATGTTAATAATAAATCGACTACCATTTTTATAGTTACTATCTAAATCGATAGAACCGTTTAACAGATCTGTCACTACATTATATACAATACTTAAACCCAAACCACTTCCTTTTGAAATATCATGTTTATAGAAAGGTTCAAAAATATGTTCGGATCTCTCTTTGCTAATCCCAACACCATTATCTTCGCAAATTATTCTCAAAGTCTCAGAAGTGAGCTGTACTTGCAGACTGATTTTCCCTTTTGTATCATCAAAAAAAGCATGTATGACACTATTTGAAATGAGATGATTGATTATTTGCATGAATAATCTAGGATCACTTTGTACCCAAATTTCTTCTTCGCATTGTAAATCAATTTCATGAGACGTTAATATAGATTCTGATTGTAAATTTGAAATAGTCAATCTAATGATCTCGCAAAGTTCGAATTTTTTTACAATCACTTGATCTTGTTGTATGGATATATTTTTAAATTTGTTCATTGAACTAACTGCTTTTTCTAAACCATTTGAAATAAGATCTGTACTTTCATGGATAATTTGTATGTATTTCGATAAGTCGCTTTTGCTTAATTGATTCGTATTATATGCCAGCAATAGTTCGTCACTTTTAGTAGACAAAAAAGTAGCTGTAGACAAAGAGGCTCCAAGAGGGGTGTTAACTTCATGTGAAATACCAATGACAAGTGAACCTAATGTAGCTATTCTTTCATTTTGAATGAGTTCATGCATTGTTTGTTCGAGTTGTTTTGTACGGTCATTAACTAATATCTCCAGTCTTTCATTTTCATTCATAATCAATTCTTCTTTTTCGTTATGCGCTTTTATTAAGCTAGTCATAAGATAATTGATTGAAAAGGCAACAATTAGCTGATAAGAAACCAAGCCCATTATTTGAACCGTCCATGTACTTTTTGCAATTGAGTAAGCTTCAGGATCAATTGTTACTGATATAATACCTTTTGTGAATAATAAGGCATAAATGATAACTGTAATACTCGTAAGAACCATCAACGAAATCCATGTTTTTCTATCGGTTAGAAGTGCTGCGATAACAACTAATAGAAGCAGATTCGTGATCCCCATACTCAATAATCCGAGGAAGTATAAGTTGATAACTCCATTTAAGAACAGAAAAAGTAATATGGTGCGCGATTTCAATTTTAAAGACAGTTTGTCTCTGAAAAAATACATACTTGCTGTTAAAAGAACCATTATAATTAAAGTTAAATTATTGAATGTGAATCCTGTCGTGAAGGATCTATATATTATTACTAATATATTGGGGATAAACACAATTATTATTGCTAATAGTATGTAATCGATTAATCGATTTCTAAGTTGCTCAAAAGCTTTACTCATAAGACAATCTCCTCTTTTAACAGATATACCCTTAATAGGTTCAGATAATCTTACATAATAGATTTTGAAACTTTAAAAGCGTATAAATATAAAGGTCAATCAATATGAACCACTGTAGCAAAGTAGATCAAGATGAGAGAAGTATTTACACTGGAAAATATCATTAATATTATGATTGAACTTGAAGACTTTGGGCGTCATCACTATATTGAAGTGAAAGCCATGACGGATGATTATAAACCAAAGGAATTTATTGGTATACTTGCAACTCAAGAAACAGCTCATAAGAAACTGTACGCAAAATATAAGAACATGAATATAACTTTTGAAAGAAATATAGTAAATAATGAGTATGAAGCGTATATGGATTCTTTATTAAAAGGAACCGTTAGGTTTTTAGAACAAAGTAAGGAGATTAACAGTTTTGAACATGGGATTAACATTGCTATAAATTTAGAAAAAGATACTAAATTATTCTTAACCGAGTTAAGACGTATCATCGATAGACAGTACCACGAAGTGATTGACAATATAACTGATTAAGAAAGAAAATATTTAAAATCACTTTATGATTATAAAGTAAAGTTACAATCATAAGCATCTTCTCTTTTATTGAAAAGATGTTTTTAATTATTCTCAACATACAATAAGACTTGCAAACTTATAAGAGCTCATGTATACTCAAGTTGTATAACAGGAGGAAATTTTATGAGTGTGGTAGTTCTTAACTAAAGGTAATTTAATACGGTCTTAGAAGTCAATGCCCGAAGTGGGTTTATTTGTTGTACCTTTA
>Ga0209379_10000436_pt1 | contig 36423 bp, 38 predicted proteins | sample tdDd001_FD_187124 | JGI IMG/M metagenome (GOLD analysis project Ga0209379, IMG submission 187124) | Marine sediment microbial communities from the Atlantic coast under amendment with organic carbon and nitrate - tdDd00.1 (SPAdes)... | ecosystem: Environmental > Aquatic > Marine > Coastal >... | reverse complement strand
TCCAGTGTGGCTGATCATCCTCTCAGACCAGCTAGGGATCGTCGCCTTGGTGAGCCATTACCTCACCAACTAGCTAATCCCACCTGGGCATATCCTGACGCGAGAGGCCCGAAGGTCCCCCTCTTTGAGCCGAAGCTATTATGCGGTATTAGCCATCGTTTCCAATGGTTATCCCCCACATCAGGGCAATTTCCCAGGCATTACTCACCCGTCCGCCGCTCGACGCCCTTAACGTTCCCCGAAGGTTCAGTTAAGTCGTTTCCGCTCGACTTGCATGTGTTAGGCCTGCCGCCAGCGTTCAATCTGAGCCATGATCAAACTCTTCAATTTAAGATTTTGTTCGGCTCAATGAATACTGAACATTACATAAAGTAATGTTTGAATTGACTGTGCTGAGTCTTGCGACTCGTTGGTCACTTCGTTTCATTGAAACCTAATTTGAAACCGAAGTTTCTAATTGGATTATCATCAACGAGTGCCCACACAGATTGATAGGTTTATATTGTTAAAGAGCTTTCTTCTTTGTGACTCACATCACTTCGGAAGAGGCGGTCATTTTAGCGAGATAAAGTTTAGTGTCAACCACTTTTTTCAAACTTTTTTCAAGCGTTTCTGCTTGGCTAATTGACCTTGCTAACTGGGCTCTCGTTTCTTTCGAAGCGTTCCCGTGTCAGCGAGGGGGCATTATAGAGATCGCCATCACATTGGCAAGCCCTTTTTGCAGTTTTTTTTGATTTTTTTGTCTTTTGCGTATTTTCTATTCAAAACGACCTGTTTTTACCACTTTTCTCTGCCTCTCTAGGCAAGTTTCCCTCTATATAAGGAGAAAAAATGAGCTCTCTACGCAGTTACAAAGGAATTTCCCCACAAATTGGTCAACGCGTCTATATAGATAGCAGCTCTGTTTTAGTCGGAGATATTAAGATAGGTGACGATTCGAGCATCTGGCCGCTCGTTGCTGCTCGTGGTGATGTGAACCATATTCATATTGGTGAGCGTAGCAATGTTCAAGATGGCTCGGTATTGCATGTCACTCACAAGAATAAGGAGAACCCAGAAGGTTACCCGCTTATTATCGGCAATGATGTCACTATAGGCCACAAAGTGATGCTGCATGGCTGTATCATTAAAGATCGCGTTTTGGTCGGTATGGGTGCGATCGTGTTAGACGCCGCTATTATAGAAGAAGAGGTAATGATTGGTGCTGGTAGTCTGGTACCACCAGGAAAGCAACTTGAAAGTGGTTACCTTTATGTTGGCAGCCCGGTCAAGCAAGCTCGCCCTCTCAACGATAAGGAACGAGCTTTCTTACAAAAGTCTGCAGATAACTATGTGCAGAACAAAGAAGATTACCTTCACGAGGTTAAAGAGATTAACTAACGACCTCTATATTACCTTCTGAATTGAATTCTTCCTCTTCAATCAGTTCTTCAGCAAGCTCTTCAAGATCGAATCGATATTGCGAAAAGACTTCCAGAGCTTGCTGTTCGCTCTCGATATCCTGTCCCGCCAGCTGTTTCAGTTCACCAATACTCACTAGGCATTGAATCAAAGCGCCTGATTGCTGCGCCGGAAAGAGAACAGCTTGTTTGTCTTCATCCCATGTTTGCATGTCTGGGAATAAGATCGATTGATTCATTACAATCCCTCTAGGTTCTTTCTTAACTCACGTAAAATTTGTTTGGTACCCGGTCTTAAACCACGCCAAAGCATAAAGCTTTCCGCTGCCTGACCGACCAGCATTCCCAGTCCATCAAAGACGCGCACCACTCCATGCTCATGCGCCCACTGATTGAAGGTCGTTTTACCAGCGCCATACATCATGTCATACACAACCGCCTGTTCAGTAAAGATAGCTGCGGATATATCTGGTAGCTCACCACTTAAGCTAGAAGAGGTGGAATTGATGATCACATCAAACGCTTGGTTCACATCACTCATCTCACAAGCGCTAATCGTTCCATACGGAGCAAACATATTCGCTAGCAGTTGCGCTTTCGCAAAGGTTCGGTTGGTAACAACAATTTCAGCGGGCTGCTGATCTAATAGTGGTTTAATGACGCCACGCGCGGCACCACCAGCACCAATAAGTAAAATACGAGCTCCCTTTAAAGGTGCTTGATATTGAAGTAAGTCTTGCACTAACCCTTCACCATCGGTGTTGTCACCAATAACCTCACCATCATCGAGCTTCTTCAGCGTATTCACCGCCCCAGCCAACTGCGCACGTTCAGTTAGTCGCGTGGCAAAGCGATACGCATCTTCCTTAAATGGAACAGTGACATTACAGCCTTTACCACCTTGAGCAAAAAACTCAGACGCCGCTTGTTGAAACGCGTCTTTATTTGGGCTTTCTGCAGTATAGGTCAATGACTGATTGGTTTGACGAGCAAATAGGGTGTGAATAAAAGGCGATTTACTTTGAGAGATGGGATTACCAAAAACGGCATAGCGATCTATTTGCTGAGTCATTTCCTTTACCTGCAGAACTAAAAAAGGGCCAATGCGAAACATTGACCCTATCACTATCTATATATTGAAGAAAGTCTTACCACTCTCTTGGTTTGAGGTAATGATCGTATAGTTCCGCTTCTGCAGAACCCGGCTCAACTTGGTAAGCATATTCCCAGCGCGCTAACGGTGGCATCGACATCAAGATAGATTCTGTACGTCCACCGCTCTGCAGGCCAAACAGAGTGCCACGATCAAACACTAAGTTAAATTCGACGTAACGACCTCGGCGATATAGTTGGAACTGACGTTCACGTTCACCGTATTCAGTCTCTTTGCGGCGTTCTACTATTGGGAGGTATGCATCCGTATAACCTTGGCCAACCGCTTTGATGTACTCAAAGCACTTATCAAATTCCCAATGGTTAAGATCATCAAAGAACAGACCACCGACGCCTCTGGTTTCATCACGATGCGGCAGGAAGAAGTATTTATCACACCAAGCTTTATGCTCTGGGTAGACTTCACTACCAAATGGCGCACACACTTCTTTCGCGGTGTTGTGCCAATATTGCGCGTCTTCTTCAAAAGGATAAAACGGCGTTAAATCGAAACCGCCGCCAAACCACCAGATAGGCTCTTCGCCCTCTTTTTCAGCAATAAAGAAACGAACGTTGGCGTGCGAGGTTGGTACATATGGGTTATTAGGATGCATAACCAATGACACCCCCATCGCTTCAAAACGACGCCCAGCTAATTCTGGTCGGTGTGCAGTTGCAGACGCTGGCATTTCTTTACCTTGCACATGAGAAAAGTTCACCCCACCTTGCTCAAACACCGCGCCTTCTTTCATAACTCGAGTTCGACCACCGCCACCTAGCTTTTCACCCGGTTCACGATGCCATTCATCCTCTACAAATAGTGCTTTACCATCGGCTTGCTCTAATTGCTGACAAATAGAGTCTTGAAGTGCCATGAGAAATTGTTTTACGGCTAATTTATCTATCGCTGACATTCGACTTCCTTTATTGCAGGGTTAACCCTGTCTCAATACTTGTGAGGTTCTTGCATCACGAATTTCACTTGGGTTTGTTCGACCACCGGTTTGTCCTTCTAGCACGGCCACCAATTTATCACCAAGGTGATGATAAACTTGTTCAGTGGTGACACACGGCGGCTCGCCCGTTAGGTTCGCGCTGGTAGAGGTTAACGGCTTTCCAAATGCATTACACATCTTTTGTACCAAAGGATGATCAGTCACACGCACGGCAATTGAGTCATGTTGCCCCGAAACCCAATTAGAGACTTTATCACTGCTTGGCATGATCCAAGTAACAGGCCCAGGCCAAGTTTGCTGCACTCGCTCTAGCTGGTCGGCGCTCAAAGCTTGCTGATCAATATAAGGCAACAGCTGCTGGTAATTAGCGGCAATCAGAATAAGCCCTTTTTCTACCGGGCGTTGTTTAAGTTCTAGTAGCTTTTTTATCGCACTCGGGTTATCAGGATCACAGCCAACCCCAAACACGCCTTCTGTTGGGTAAGCGATCACTTCACCCTGTTTTAGTGCACTGAGTGCTTGCTCAAAGTTACTCACCTAAGCATCCTATTTGATTAGCGGTTTGAGTTAAGTGTACAAATAATCGTTAGTCGTGACTAAAGCTATTTAAGTGGCAATCTTTCATTTGCTCATCCAAACCAGACGCAAACGTTTGCTTAGTGGTAAAATCCCCGTATAATGCGCTCAAATTATTTGCTCACCAATTCTACGCAGCTTTGAAGGAGTTTGAGATGAAAGTCGGTATCATCATGGGTTCTAAATCAGATTGGCCAACCATGAAACTAGCAGCAGAAATGCTGGATAGATTCGGCGTTGAGTACGAAACAAAAGTTGTTTCTGCGCACCGCACACCTCAACTGCTTGCTGACTATGCAAATAGCGCAAAAGAGCGTGGCCTGAAAGTGATCATTGCTGGAGCTGGCGGCGCAGCACACCTCCCGGGTATGGCGGCAGCCTTCACTTCACTGCCAGTGCTTGGCGTACCTGTACAGTCACGCGCATTGAGTGGTCTAGATTCGCTCTACTCTATCGTGCAAATGCCAAAAGGTATTGCAGTAGGTACGTTAGCTATCGGCGAAGCGGGCGCAGCCAATGCGGGTATTCTAGCGGCACAAATCCTTGGTACTCACGATGAAGAAGTAATGGCGAAGGTTGAGGCGTTCCGCGCTGAACAGACTGAAACCGTTCTGGCTAACCCAAACCCAGCTGAGGACTAATGCAATGCATGTTTTAGTGCTAGGTGCAGGTCAATTAGCTCGTATGATGTCTTTGGCAGGCGCTCCTCTGAACATTGAGATTTCTGCTTACGATATTGGTAGTAAAAGTGTCGTTCACCCATTAACTCAGAACGTGATTGGTCACGGCCTAGAGAATGCGATTGAAACCGCTGACGTCATCACAGCCGAGTTCGAACATATCCCTCACGACATTCTTGCGATCTGTGAGCAAAGCGGTAAGTTCCTCCCATCAAGTGAAGCCATCAAAGCTGGCGGTGATCGCCGCATTGAAAAAGGACTGCTTGATGACGCGGGTGTACGTAATGCTAAATATTATGTCATCAATAGCCGTGAAGATTTTGATCGCGCGATTGAGCATGTCGGTATTCCGATGGTGCTAAAAAGTGCCTTGGGTGGTTACGATGGCAAAGGGCAATGGCGACTCAAAGATCCAGCTCAAGCTGATTGCATCTGGTCTGAAATGGCTGAATGTATTGCCGCAACCGAGACTCAAGCAATTGTTGCTGAAGAGTTCGTCCCGTTTAATCGTGAAGTGTCTTTGGTCGGTGCACGTGCTAAAGATGGCAGTGTTGCCGTCTACCCACTGGCAGAAAACGTGCATACCGATGGTGTGCTGACACTATCAACTGCAATTGCCGATACAGAACTGCAACAGCAAGCTAAACAGATGTTCACTGCCGTTGCCAACAAGCTCAACTATGTCGGTGTATTAGCGCTAGAGTTCTTTGATGTCGATGGTACGCTACTGGTTAATGAGATTGCCCCACGCGTGCATAACTCTGGCCACTGGACACAACAAGGTGCAGAAACCTGTCAATTTGAAAACCATCTACGTGCAGTATGCGGACTGCCGCTAGGCTCAACTAAACTGATTCGCTCAACTTCGATGATCAACATTCTTGGCGAAGATACCCTTCCTCAAGCGGTGCTTGAAATGGATGGTTGCCATGTGCATTGGTATGGTAAAGAGAAGCGCGCGGGTCGCAAAATGGGTCATATCAACGTTTGTGGAGACTACAACGGTGAGCTGCAGCGTAAGCTTTGCGCACTAGCAGATAGCTTAGATAAAGACGCTTTCCCTGCGGTACACGAGTTTGCCGCAAACTTTTCTGAGTAACCCAAGCTAACAAACAATAAAAAACGGCGCACCCTGCGCCGTTTTTTTAATCTTGTTGAATGTGGTGACACTTTCGGTCAGCACATTGTAGCTTGTCACCACTGGCGAGCTTTTTATCTACCAATAGTGGATAGCCACACTTCTCACATTTTCCTGTTACCGGAGGCTGATTGACAGCAAACTTACACTTAGGGTAGTTATCGCAAGCATAAAACAGTTTGCCAAAGCGGGTTTTACGCTCAACTAATTGGCCTTTATTGCATTCAGGGCACGAGTGCGTTTGAGGTGCCTGCTCTTGTTTAGGCTGATCGAGAGACTCGATATGATGGCAACTTGGGTAGTGACTACAGCCAATAAACATGCCGTAGCGACCCTGACGTAGTACCAACTCATTACCACATTCAGGGCATGGCACGCCTAGCTCTTTAACGATATGTCCATCGTTTTGATGCAAGGGCTTAATGAAATCACACTCAGGATATTGGTTACAGCCAAGGAAAGGCCCATGTTTGCCGTGACGAAGCTGAAGCTCACCTTCACGCTGCTCCGCTTGGCATTTAGGACATGACTGATGCTCCAACGCATGCTCATGCGCTGAAAACAGTGTCTGATCAATCTTGTTACTCATATCAACTCATGAAGATTAGTGAAGAATACCTTGCTCTTTGGTATACAACAGCTCTTCCATAAGCGTATAAGCATTTTCATTGCCCGGCACATTAAACAGTACCATCAAGACAATCCATTTCAAATCATCCAATTCAAACTCATCGGTTTCTAAACCCATAATACGGTCAATAACCATTTCACGAGTTTCTGTCGTCAGGACATTAACCTGTTCAAGGAAGGTTAAAAAGCCACGACATTCAATCGATAGGCGCTCACACTCTTTGTTAGTGTAAATACGAGTCGAATTGGAAGTGCTGCACACCGAAATTGCAGAGTGGGTTTCACTTTGCTGCAATGCCGCTAGCTCTTCTAGCCAGACAAGGGCTTTATAGATGTCTTTTTGATGAAAACCAGCGCGAAGAAGCTCGTCTTCTAGCTCATCTTGATTGACTTGTAACTCTGCATCGCTATGGATGTAAGTCTCGAACAGATACATTAGGATATCCATCATCATAGCTAGCCCCTCCCCTTTCGAATATAGCCACCGGAAACTGCAACAACATGCCCTAGAAGCTCAAGCTCTAAGAGCTGCATCATGACTTCCTGCACAGGTATATTGGTCCTGTTTGCAAGAATATCAACTGGTGTAGCCTTACTTCCTACGTTAGCTAACAGTAAAGCAAATGGCAATTCTTCTTTACTATCTATTATATCAAATAGTTCGGGCTGAATAGGTGGCTTATTACAATCAGACCAAGCAAGCAGCGTTTCAATTTCATCGAGAATATCTTGAACCGTTAAAACTAAACACGCCCCTTGTTTTATCAACAAGTTACAGCCCCTAGCACTCGATTGATGAATTGAGCCAGGTAAGGCGAAGACTTCTCGCCCCTGTTCTATTGCATAGCGCGCTGTAATCAACGAACCACTTTTCTCTGCAGCTTCGATGACTAATACTCCCAATGACAACCCACTGATGATTCGATTTCGCCGCGGGAAATGATCCGCTTTAGGTTTGGCTAAGGGGTGAAACTCGGAGACCAGGGCTCCACCACTATCGATGATTCGCTCGGCGAGTTCTCGATGACGAGCGGGATAAATGGTGTTTAGCCCGCAACCAAGCACCGCTAATGTCGTGCCATTTCCTTGCAGAGCACCATCGTGAGCATAACCATCAACCCCAAGCGCTAAACCACTGGTGACCGCTAACTCATGCTCAACCAAACTGCGGGCAAAACTTCTGGCACTGTTTAATCCATCGATACTCGCATTGCGGCTACCGACTATCGCCACTTGCGGAACAGATAAGCAACTAGGATTACCGGAGACAAACAACAGTGGTGGCGCGCCCTCAGCTTGCTTGAGCAAATCTGGATAGTGGTCATCAGTTTGGCAAATAATATGGTGGTTGGACTCTTGCTGCCACTGCAAACATTGCTCAACATCTCGTGTGGCAGTGTGGCGTATATAATCAATTTGTTTATCACTAAGACCAATCGCTTTGAGTTGATCTTGGTTAGAGCCAACGATATTACTTGGCGTATCTATTGCTAATAAGCGTGTAAAGGTTTTCGGCCCAATACGAGGGGTAAAATACAGGGCTAACCATGCCGCCAACTCCTGACTGTTCACTGTTCTACCCCGCTCAGCTGAGGCGGCGCTATAAGTTGAGCGTCAATACTGATGGGCTGAGTACTTTGACTGACCAACGCCAGGCTAAAATGTTGATAAGAGCGTATAACAATCAAACTGCCAATGTGAGTCTTAGCCAACGGTACTTGTCTAGCATCATCTAACTTTACCACTGCGCCTTGTTGGTAGAGTTCAAACATATTGCCTTGGATAAGTGCATCAACCAATCCGCGATTAAGCACGACCACATCATACTGACCAACATAACGCTGGCCTGTTAAGCTACCTAGAATTTGTGCGCCGTGATCTGTCGGTGCAGGTGTCGGATAGAAGCGATTTGTCTCGCTAGCCAGAGGCTCTAACTGATCGGGCAGCGCAATATCATTAGGCATAATTTCTAGTCGCTGATCGGTCACATGTAAGCGCGTCATATGCTCACCATATTCCACATGCTCAGCGCTGGCGATGCGCCTTAAAGCGACAACCACCTGCTCTTTACGAGAAAAACTCGCCATTTGACGATAGATTCCCCAGCTAGGCTCTGGTTGCTGGCCAGAAATATACACAGCGTCTTGCTCGGTTAAAAATTGTCGACCATGACTGGCACCCAGCACACGGGCACTACTCTCTATACTTGATTGACTCAGTAATCGATCGGATTCAAGGTAAGGAAGCACCAACTCAGGTTTCAAAGTTGGGATTGGGCGCTTAGCGACTAAACGAACACTAGGACTGAGTTTCATCATAGGCTTGAGACTCAGACTAGGTTGGCCATTACGCCAAGTTAAATAGAGGCGATCACCGGGGTAAATCAGATTTGGATTGTCGATATCAGGATTAGCCTGCCATAAACGCGGCCACTGCCAAGCACTCTCTAGATAAAGGGCCGAAATATCCCATAAAGTATCCCCTTTCATAACCGTATAACTTGCTGGCACATCTTGCTTAAGTGTCACTGGTGCAAGGTCATCACTGGCATTATTGGTAAGCGGGGCAAAGAGTAAGCCGAGAAAAATCACGCGGCAGTTCAGTAAACCTAACATAGTCATTCCCTGACAACATTGAAATCCTTGGCCGACTTCAACTCGCTTGTTCACTGTTTTAGCTAAGAGAAGCTGTTCAAAAAGCCGCATTGATGCTGTCATTTGACATCTAAAATGTCTAGAATTGAGCCAACGAGGTTTATCCTGATTCGGCACAGTTCAACATTCGAGTGTATATGTCTGTATTACAAGTATTAACATTCCCAGATGATCGCCTTCGCACCGTAGCAAAGCCGGTAGAAGCAGTGACACCTGAAATTCAAAAGTTCGTTGATGACATGATTGAAACCATGTACGACGAGGAAGGTATTGGCTTGGCGGCAACCCAAGTTGATTTCCACCAACGCATTGTTGTTATCGATATTTCTGAGACTCGTGATGAGCCAATGGTTCTGATCAACCCAGAAATCACCGAAAAACGCGGTGAAGATGGCATCGAAGAAGGCTGTCTATCGGTACCGGGCGCACGAGCTTTAGTGCCACGTGCTGCAGAAGTAACGGTAAAAGCGCTTAACCGCGATGGTGAAGAGTTCACATTTGAAGCTGATGATCTATTAGCGATTTGTGTTCAGCATGAGCTTGACCACTTAGAAGGCAAACTGTTTGTAGATTACCTTTCGCCTTTAAAACGCAAGCGTATTCAAGACAAGCTAGCTAAGATCAAGCGCTTCAACGAGAAGAACGCTAAAGCTTAACCGCCACAAATAGAAGGAAGGTACCTTGAGCAAACCCTTGAAAATTGTTTTTGCTGGTACTCCGGATTTCGCCGCCCGTCACTTGGCGGCGTTGTTGTCTTCGGAGCATGAAGTTATCGCTGTTTACACACAGCCAGATCGCCCAGCAGGCCGCGGCAAAAAACTCACTGCGAGCCCAGTAAAGAACATTGCCCTTGAGCACGACATTCCGGTTTACCAACCAGAAAACTTCAAGTCAGACGAAGCAAAGCAAGAGCTTGCCGAACTGAATGCAGACCTTATGGTTGTTGTCGCTTACGGTCTACTGCTACCTCAAGCAGTATTAGACACACCGAAACTTGGTTGTATCAACGTACACGGTTCTATTCTTCCTCGCTGGCGTGGCGCGGCTCCGATTCAACGCTCAATTTGGGCGGGTGATAACGAGACTGGTGTAACCATCATGCAGATGGATATCGGCCTTGATACTGGCGATATGCTGAAGATCGCGACCTTGCCAATTGAAGCAACGGACACTAGCGCAACCATGTATGAAAAACTGGCTGAGCTTGGCCCTGATGCGCTCGTTGAATGCTTGGCAGATATTGCCGAAGGTAAAGCTGTAGCTGAAAAGCAAGATGATGAACTGGCTAACTACGCGAAGAAACTGAGTAAAGAAGAAGCGCGTATTAACTGGGCTGACGACGCGGCACACATTGAACGCTGCGTGCGTGCATTCAACCCATGGCCAATGAGCCACTTTGAGGCGGCAGAGAATAGCATAAAAGTATGGCAGAGCCGTGTTGATGAGCAAACGTCAGACAAACCAGCTGGCACCATCCTGCAAGCTGACAAAACAGGGATCTACGTTGCAACAGGCCATGGCGTACTAGTACTAGAACAACTGCAAGTACCGGGTAAGAAAGCCATGTCAGTTCAAGACATTTTGAACTCACGTGCAAACTGGTTTGAAGTCGGTACTCAACTGGTTTAACTTTTCTCCCGCAAGGGAAACGTACATTTTGAGGGTGGAGACACCCTCCCTTAATTTAAGGTATCCATCATGAATGTTCGCGCAGCTGCTGCTAACGTCCTATTTCAAGTGGTCGATAAAGGCCAATCTCTTTCACACGCCCTACCTGCTGCTCAAAAGACCATCAGACCAAGAGACCACGCACTATTGCAAGAAATTTGCTACGGCGCGCTAAGATACTTACCTCGTCTAGAGTCTATTGCCAACGAGCTAATGGAAAATCCGTTGAAAGGGAAAAAGCGTGTCTTCCACCACTTAATTTTGGTCGGCATTTATCAGCTGAGTTTCATGCGTATTCCTGCTCACGCAGCGGTTGCGGAAACCGTTGAAGGCACCAAGACGTTGAAAGGCCCAAGCCTGCGCGGTCTGATCAATGCCGTTTTACGTAGTTACCTACGTGAACAAGAAGAGTTGGATGAGAAAGCGGTTAGTCACAATGCGGGCAAATATGGCCACCCTAACTGGCTGCTGAATATGCTCCGCGAAAGCTACCCTGACAGCTGGGAACAACTGATCGAAGCAAATAACAGCAAAGCGCCAATGTGGCTGCGCGTCAATCGCCAGCACCACACTCGCGATGAATACCTAGAACTGCTGAAAGATGAAAACATTGAATTCAGCATTCACCCAGAAGCGGCAGATGCCATAAAATTGGCCTCGCCTTGTGACGTAACACTTCTGCCAGGCTTTGATCGTGGCTGGGTATCCGTACAAGACGCCGCTGCTCAATTATCGGTGAATTACCTACAACCACAAAATGGTGAATTGATTCTTGATTGTTGTGCAGCGCCAGGCGGTAAGACAGCGCATATTCTTGAGCACACTGAAGATACCGAAGTGGTTGCAATTGACTGTGATGCTAAACGCCTTGATCGCGTCTATGACAACCTAGAGCGTCTGCAGTTACGTGCCGATGTAATTTGTGGTGATGCTCGCTACCCTCAAGAGTGGTGGACAGGCGAAAAATTTGACCGCATTCTGCTTGATGCTCCATGTTCAGCGACAGGTGTTATCCGTCGTCACCCTGATATTAAGTGGTTACGCCGAGCAAACGACATTGATGCCTTGGCTGAGCTGCAAAGTGAAATTATGGATGCGATGTGGGGTCAATTGAAAGTCGGCGGTACTATGGTTTACGCCACTTGCTCAATCACTCCACAAGAAAACGTACTACAAGTAAAAGCTTTCCTTGAACGTACAGGCAATGCGACCTTAGTTGGCTCTGATGTCAACAACCCAGGTCGTCAGATCTTGCCTGGCGAAGAGGATATGGATGGCTTCTACTACGCAGTGTTAATCAAAAACGCGTAAACAGTTAGGCGGTGACAATAGTCGCCGCCTTTTCAGTAGTTAAACGAGATAAATGTATGAAAATCATCATTCTTGGTGCGGGTCAGGTTGGCGGCACACTGGCAGAAAACCTTGTCGGTGAAAACAATGACATCACCATCGTAGACAGAGACAGCGATCGCCTGCGTGAGCTGCAAGATAAATACGATTTACGAGTTGTGAATGGCTATGCGAGTCACCCTGACGTACTACGTGAAGCTGGCGCTCAAGATGCCGATATGTTGGTTGCGGTCACCAACATGGATGAAACCAACATGGCAGCCTGTCAGGTAGCCTTTTCTCTGTTTAACACACCCAACCGAATTGCGCGTATTCGTTCTCCGCAATACCTATCTGAGAAAGAAGCCCTATTCCAATCGGGTGCTGTTCCTGTTGACCACCTTATCGCTCCTGAAGAGCTAGTAACCAGCTACATCGAACGCTTAATCCAATACCCTGGTGCGCTTCAGGTAGTGAGCTTTGCCGAGCAAAAAGTCAGTTTAGTAGCCGTAAAAGCCTACTACGGCGGTCCGCTAGTAGGTAACGCACTATCTGCGCTACGTGAGCACATGCCACACATTGATACGCGTGTTGCGGCCATCTTCCGTCAAGGCCGTCCAATTCGCCCACAAGGTACGACCATCATTGAAGCCGATGATGAGGTGTTCTTTGTTGCGGCAAGTAACCATATTCGCTCGGTGATGAGTGAGCTGCAGCGCCTAGAAAAACCTTATCGCCGTATCATGATTGTTGGTGGTGGTAACATTGGTGCCAGCTTGGCGCGCCGCCTTGAGCAGTCATACAGCGTAAAATTGATTGAACGCAGTTACCAACGCGCAGAAAAACTCTCTGAAGAACTAGAAAACACTATCGTCTTCTGTGGCGATGCTGCAGACCAAGAGCTGCTTGCCGAAGAGAACATTGACCAAGTCGATGTGTTTATCGCCCTAACTAACGAAGATGAAACCAACATCATGTCGGCCATGCTCGCTAAGCGCATGGGTGCTAAGAAAGTTATGGTGTTGATTCAACGTGGTGCTTACGTTGACCTTGTTCAAGGTGGCGTCATTGATGTCGCAATTTCTCCGCAGCAAGCGACTATCTCTGCACTGCTCACGCACGTTCGTCGTGCTGACATTGTTAACGTATCTTCTCTACGTCGTGGCGCAGCCGAAGCGATCGAAGCCATTGCTCACGGTGACGAAACCACCTCCAAAGTAGTCGGCCGTGCAATTGGTGATATCAAACTGCCACCGGGCACAACCATTGGCGCAATTGTACGTGGTGAAGAAGTTCTAATCGCCCATGACCGCACGGTTATCGAACAAGATGATCACGTGGTGATGTTCCTCGTCGACAAGAAATACGTGCCAGACGTCGAAGCGCTATTCCAACCGAGTCCATTCTTCCTGTAAGGCTCCGTTATGGTCAACTTCCGTCCCGTACTGTTCGTTATCGGGCTAGTTTTATCCAAGCTAGCCCTATTTATGTACGTTCCAACTTTGGTCGCCTTTATCACTGGTACCTCCGGTTTCTTAGAGTTCGGTCAAGCCGTGGTGATCACTCATATTGCCGCCTTTGCATGTTTAACTATCGGCCGAACCAGAGCCTTTAAGCTTAGTGTGCGGGATATGTTCCTAATCACCAGCTTGGTTTGGACCATCGCCAGTGCCTTTGCCGCGCTGCCGTTTGTCTTTATCAATCACATTAGTTTCACCGATGCCTACTTTGAAACCATGTCGGGAATCACCACCACCGGTTCTACGGTACTAAGCGGCTTAGATAATATGGCGCCGAGCATCTTACTGTGGCGCAGTATCTTGCAATGGCTTGGCGGGATAGGCTTTATCGTTATGGCGGTAGCCGTACTGCCAATGCTCAATGTCGGTGGTATGAAGCTTTTCCACACTGAGTCCTCCGACTGGTCAGATAAAAGTAGCCCGAGAGCCAAAACCGTCGCGAAAAACATTGTTGCGGTGTATCTGGTGCTAACTGGCTTATGTTTACTCGCTTACCTTGCCTCTGGCATGACCTTGTTTGAAGCGATCAACCACTCTTTCACTACCTTATCCACCGGCGGCTATTCCACCTCTGATGGGTCAATGAACCACTTCTCCAACTCCGCTCATTGGGTGGCAACGGTATTCATGTTCTTAGGTGGATTACCGTTCTTACTCTTTGTTGCTGCATTGCGTAAGCGTCGTCTAGACCACTTATTCAAAGATGCTCAGGTGCGTGGTTTTACCTACCTATTTCTCATCAGCAGTCTGATTATCTCATCTTGGCTGGTGATTCGAGATGGTTATGCCGTATCCGACGCGCTGCGAGTTTCAATGTTCAACATTGTTTCAGTGGTGACTACAACGGGCTTCGGTTTAGAAGATTTTACTGCTTGGGGCGCACTACCAACGACTCTATTTGCGTTCCTAATGATGGCTGGCGCTTGCTCAGGCTCAACGTCTGGTGGGATTAAAGTGTTCCGTTTTCAGATCGCAATAACGCTACTCAACAAACAGATGATGAAGCTCATTCACCCATCAGGAGTTTTTGTTCAACGTTACAACCAGCGCCCGGTTAATGATGATATCGTCCGTTCAGTGGTCGCGTTTGGCTTAACCTTCTTTATAACCATCATTGCCATTGCTGGCGGTTTAAGTGCTATGGGCCTTGACCCAATCACCAGTATTTCTGGTTCAATTACCGCCGTGGCTAACGTCGGTCCAGGTATGGGCTCAATCATTGGCCCAACAGGAAACTTCGCTCCACTACCAGATGGCGCAAAATGGCTACTGAGTTTAGGTATGCTGATGGGACGCCTTGAAATTTTGACTCTGCTGGTGCTGTTCTTCCCAGCATTTTGGCGACGTTAAGGATTAATCATGAAAAAACGTATTGTGCTTTGTGGCCTAATCGCAAGCTCTCAGCTTATGGCAGCACAACAGATCACGCTAGAAGATGGGCGACAAGTTCAGCTCAACGATGACTTTACTTGGCACTATGTCACTGCGCCGACGACCAGTGAGATTCAAGTGGATAACACCACAGCAATACCCGTGGTTGCTGCCATCCCAGTGATCCAAAATCAGACAGGGACCTTGATAAGTCTAGACAGTGATAAACCGACCATGCAGTTGTCAGACTCAGGGGTTGATATTCTGTTAGCAGCCGCTAGCTACCAAGATGGTCAATTGGTGATTCCTACCTCATTAACCAACCAAAGCCGTCAAGCTGTGATTACGGTCGAGCTTGAAGTGGAAGTGTTGGATAGTTCTGGGGCAGTACTTAGCAAACAAAACGCTAAGGTGTGGTCTTCAATTAAACGTATGGCTGATACCTACCTAAGACCAGAACAAATCGCCGCAGGTAAGCCGATAAAAGTGGATGTAGAGTCCGCTTCTCAGTATCAAATCAAAGCCAAAGTGGTCAACATCGAAACGCGTTAGACCGGTTGGACGTACAGGTAAATCGCGAAGAAATGACAAGCGCATCCTGCCAAAACAAAGCCATGCCAAATGGCATGATTGTATGGGATGCGTTTCGCCACATAGAAAATCACCCCTAACGAGTAAATCACTCCACCAGCTGCGAGCAGCGTTAGCCCTTCAATCGACAAGTTCATCGCCAACTGATAAATCACGATCAGCGAGAGCCAACCCATCGTCAGGTAAGTCACCAGAGACAACTTTTTAAAGCGATAGACAAACGCTAACTTCATGATGATGCCAAATACGGCAATGCCCCAGATCACTGCCATCAGACCTATAGCTAAAGGCGTTCGCAGAGTCACCAATAAGAACGGCGTGTAACTACCAGCAATAAGCAGATAAATCGCACAGTGATCAAAAGTTTTAAGCGCACGTTTAGCGCGCGGATTAGCAATCGCATGATAAAGCGTTGAGGCTAAGAACAGTAAGATCATACTGCCGCCATAGATACTCATACTGGCGATAGTCATCGCATCCGCATTGTGCTGGGACGCTTTGACTAGCAAAAGCACTAAACCAACAATACTCAGCAGCATGCCCAAAGCATGAGTTAACGTGTTAGCAAACTCTTCTTTTGCGCTGTATTCAATAGGAGGGTGTACAGACATGCGTGCGTAACTCTTGAGTAAAATTGGAATAATTACTCAAGAGTATTACACATTAAGCTTACACTTGTAAGCTGAAAGTTTTAAATTTCTGTTAAGAATGGTTGTCGAGATACTCTAACACCAGCTTACCCGCTTCATCAGCAGAGGTGTGTAGCGGTAGAGCAAGTTGCCTTTTCAGTTGACCAACACCAAGCAGACTTGCCAACATCCCTTTTGCCCCTTCGCGATGGCGATCGATTTCGAACCATAGTTGCAGCTCATCATCATTGCGATAAGCGACCACTTCTAGCTCACGCCAACGCCCGTGAAATGGTCCAGTGGTCGGTACAAACTCGAACTCCTGAACAAATGGCATTGCAAAGCCATCAACCTCTTCACACTCCACCTGACGAATACGTAAACCTTGCTCTTCTAAAGCAGTGAAAATACCGTCAAGTAGCGGATCAGGGCGAACGGTAAGAATATCTTTATCGGTTGGGTCTTTAGCCATCGCAATATCAAGCCCAGTTTCAAGCCATACCTTAGAGTCACCAATCGTCACTGGCGTATTCCACGGCACATCGAGCTCGACTTCAAAATCACGCGTTTCACCTGGATTGATCGTGAAAGCATACGGCAGAGACCACTCAGCCAGTACATAGCTAGCAGGCACGCGGCGCATTCGCCCTGCAGTGTGCTTACTCTTGTCGTGATCTGCTGGAACCTCTTTGATGTAACGACAGTAGAGTTTCAGATCAATATTATCGATATCCTGCGCGGTCGAGCCACCATAGACATGAATAGTAATGTTGACCTTTTGTCCCGGGTACAACACTTCTTGCTGCAACACCGTATCGACGTTCGACGAACCGATGCCAAAACTTGCCAGGGTCTTCTTAAATAACGACATCACTACCTCCTGGGCTGTATAAAGATTCAATTACTTTCATACTAATCTTGTTTAGCGTCTCACTACTACTACCTGCTTCACATAATTGTAGTGAACGAAAAACGATTAGATATCGATCAATCCAACTGATAATGCTAATCTATTTATTGATATGCGTGCATATCAATACTCCTGATTAATTAATTGGATTGGCACTAGCCAAAAAGAGCCACACTTCAGCAATGAATCTGTGCTCATAGTTAATTAGGCCATTACATTGGCAATGGATATGCCTGACAGTTAGGTATCTTAGATGCGCCCAACAACCGTCAGGTTTTCGCACACTAACCGTAGTGCGATGCGCCGCCGCAGTGGCTTCGTGGCTGCTCCAGTGGCAAAGAAAACAGCTCCTGCAATGACCTTAGTTGAACAGACTGCTGTATTGGCATCTGCTCCAGCAAAAGTTGTTAAAGCAGCCTAGTTAAAAAGCGCAGTGTTGACTGCGCTTTTTTCTTACCTTCATTTCTGCAATTTGTTACCTTTATCCTTAAATCATTATAAGTATTGTGGAGAAAGCCTGTGAAGTGTCACCGTATTGAGGAGCTACTTGAGCTACTGGAGCCTGAATGGCAAAAAGATCAAGAGCTTAACCTGCTGCAGATGATCGTTAAGTTAGCCCAAGAAGCGGGTTATGAAGGTAAACTGGAAGATCTCACCGATGACGTGCTGATCTACCATCTTAAAATGCGTAACAGCGAAAAAGATGAAATGATTCCAGGCCTGAAGAAAGACCAAGAAGATGACTTTAAAACGGCGATCCTTAGAGCGCGCGGCATCATCAGCTAAAAGATTTTAAATAACAGCAAAAGCGGCAACTGCCGCTTTTTTTATATCTATTTGTCCCACTATTTGGGAACTGTTAGGCGATTTATTTCTATAACTGTACTGACCTTTGTTGTTAAAGGTTGATAACCTTAAAGAAATAAAAATGTTATTGCGTATATAATCGCCGTCCATAAGAATTTACTAAAATAGCAATGTCTGCAGAGTGTGAAACGTATAAATCACACCATAAAGCCTAAGAAGGAAGCGCAATGAGTCAGGACAAAATCGATATTAAAGATGTGACTCCTAAAACCTTTAATCCAAAAACCCACAAAACCAAAGGCGACAGGTTTAACCCAAGCAATCGAATTTACGTTCGAGAAAGTAAAGGCACATTCCAGCAATTGCGTCGCTATGGCGGATGGTTCCTGCTGCTGTTTTTTGCCCTGATTCCATGGATACCTTATGGCGAACGTCAGGCAATCTTACTCGATATTGGCAATCAGCAATTTAACTTTTTTAGCACTACCCTTTACCCGCAAGACCTAACCTTACTTGCGTTGCTGTTTGTGATTGCGGCGTTTGCGCTGTTTTTCATTACCACCTTCTTAGGTCGCGTTTGGTGTGGTTACCTATGCCCGCAAACCGTTTGGACCTTTATGTACATTTGGTTCGAAGAAAAGCTTGAAGGCAGTGCCAATAAACGCCGCAAACAAGATTTAGGTAAGTTAACCGCTAATTTAGCCATGCGCAAAGCGGCCAAACATATCGCTTGGTGGGCCATTGCCCTTGCAACGGGTTTTACCTTCACTGGTTACTTTGTTCCTATCCAAGATCTTGTTGTGGGTTTCTTTACCTTCAGCGCTGAGTTTTGGCCTGTGTTCTGGGTGCTATTTTTTGCTGGCTGTACCTACGCCAATGCGGGCTGGATGCGTTCAATTATGTGTATTCACATGTGCCCTTACGCGCGTTTCCAGTCGGCGATGTTCGATAAAGATACCTTCATTGTCGGCTATGACAGCAAGCGTGGTGAAACCCGAGGCCCTCGCTCACGTAAAGCTGACCACAAAGCCCTTGGTTTAGGCGACTGTATCGATTGTGACTTATGTGTGCAGGTCTGCCCAACCGGGATTGATATTCGCGATGGCCTACAGTACGAGTGTATTAACTGTGGCGCTTGTATTGATGCTTGTGACAAGACCATGGATCGTATGGGTTACGACAAAGGCTTAATTAGCTACACCACCGAGCACCGTCTGTCAGGCAAAGACACTAAAGTCGCGCGACCTAAACTGATTGGCTATGGTGCTGTACTGCTAGTGATGATTGGCCTGTTCTTCGTTCAGGTGGCGAGTGTCGACCCGGCAGGCCTAAGCGTGCTGCGCGATCGCAACCAGCTGTTTAGAGTCAATGGCTCTGGAGAGATTGAAAATACCTATACGCTGAAGATCATCAATAAAACTCAACAAGAGCAAGAGTACGACTTGAGTGTAGAAGGTTTGAGTGATGTTTCTTGGTACGGCAAACAGACCATACAAGTTGAACCGGGTGAAGTACTTAGCCTACCAATGAGCCTAGGTGTTAACCCTGATAATCTCAGCTCTCCTGTTTCAACGATTCAGTTTATACTGTCCGATAGCGAAGACTTCACTATTTCTGTAGAAAGCCGCTTTATTAAAAAGCTTTAGACTTTCTCACTACCCAAATGGAAAGAGGCTCAGCAATGAGCCTCTTTTATTTTATGACACAGCAAGCATTCAACTTTGATGCGCTCACTCCAGATTTTATGTGGTATGCCTTAGAAAGCATCGGCATCCGTGCAGAATCTGGATTTCTCGCATTAAACAGCTACGAAAACCGCGTCTATCAATTTACCGATGAAGAGCGCCAACGCTATGTGGTGAAGTTTTATCGTCCAGAGCGCTGGAGCCAAGAGCAGATTCAAGAAGAGCATGACTTTACCTTAGAATTGATTGAATCCGAGATCCCTGTCGCGCCACCCGTTAGACTCAATGGCCAAACTCTGCATCAGTATCAAGGCTATCTCTTTGCCCTATTCGAAAGTGTCGGCGGGCGTCAATTTGAGGTCGACAACTTAGAGCAACTTGAAGGCGTCGGTCGCTTCTTAGGCCGCATCCATAAGGTCGGTTCAAGAACACCATTTAAGCATCGCCCCACTCTTGGTTTAGAGGAATACTTATACCAACCGCGTAAGCTGCTGGAGAACTCTGAGTTTATTCCTATGCATCTAGAAAATGCTTTTTTTAATGACCTCGATCTTCTGATCAAATCATTAGAAAACCGCTGGGATAACTCAGCCACCATTTTACGCCTGCATGGTGACTGCCACCCTGGCAATATCTTATGGCGTGATGGGCCTATGTTTGTCGATCTCGATGACTCTCGCAACGGTCCTGCGATTCAAGACTTATGGATGCTACTCAGTGGTGATCGCGCCGAGAAATTGATGCAGCTAGACATCGTTTTGGAGGCGTACCAAGAGTTTAATGATTTTAATAGCAACGAATTGAAACTAATTGAGCCATTGCGCGGTCTACGTATGGTGCACTATATGGCATGGTTAGCAAAAAGATGGCAAGATCCTGCATTTCCTATCGCTTTCCCATGGTTTAATGATCCAAAATACTGGGAAAGTCAGGTACTTGCTTTTAAAGAGCAAATTTCTGCATTGGATGAACCCCCACTTTCACTCATGCCGCAGTGGTAAGTAAAATGACAACATGGAGTCAAAAATGAAAAAGCTGTTCGCACTCGTTGCCACATTGATGCTGAGCTTCACTGCTCACGCTGCACAGTTCAGTCAAGGTGAGCACTACAAAGTTCTTAATTTAGAAGCATCGAAAAAACCAACGGTCACAGAGTTTTTCTCTTTCTACTGTCCGCACTGTAATACCTTTGAGCCAATCATTCAGCAGCTTAAAGCTCAGCTACCAGCAGACTCTAAGTTCCAAAAGAACCACGTTTCTTTCATGGGCGGTAGCATGGGTGAATCAATGAGCAAAGCTTACGCGACCATGGTTGCGCTAAAAATTGAAGATAAGATGACCCCAGTGATGTTTAACCGCATCCACAACATGCGTAAAGCACCGAAGAATGATGAAGAACTTCGTCAAATCTTCTTAGACGAAGGTGTTGATGCGAAAAAGTTTGATGCTGCATTCAAAGGCTTCGCAGTTGATTCAATGGTTCGTCGCTTTGATAAACAGTTCAAAGATAGCGGCCTTTCAGGCGTTCCAGCGGTAGTTGTGAACAACAAATATCTTGTTGATGCACAATCAATCAAAACACTAGATGAATACTTCGCTCTGGTTAACTACCTACTGACACTGAAATAATCACCACCGACAATTATCAAAAAAGGGAGCTAAGGCTCCCTTTTTTATTATTATTTTATCGATGAAGAAGGCTGATGTAGCTCTTTAAGTAACTCATCTTTCTCTTGCCACACATCCCCCAGCCACTGTTGGAACTGACGTTTGTAGGGCTTGTCATTGAAGTAGTCACCGCGAACTTGCTCATCCACCGGTAGTACTCTAATGCGCACAACAATTTTGCTCATCCGCCCCATCAACACATCTCTAAATGGCTTATCGGCATTATCTGGGTAGGCCAAGGTCACATCAATGATGCTGTCAAACTGATCGCCCATGGCCGCTAAGGTGTAAGCAATCCCGCCAGTTTTAGGTTGCAGCAAATATTCGTAACCCGCACGACTTTTACGCTGTTTCTGCTTAGTGAAACGAGTCCCTTCGACATAGTTAACCACAGTTGTTGGGGTATGCTTAAACTTGGCACACGAGCGACGAGTGGTGGCTAAATCTTGACCACGCCTTTCAGGATGGCGAATCAAATACTCACGCGAATAACGGCGCATAAACGGCATATCCAATGCCCAGCAAGCCATGCCAATGAATGGCACGTACAGGAGTTGCTGCTTAAGAAAGAATTTAGGCATTGGGATCCGATCTTTAAACACACTGCACAGCACGACGATATCGGTCCAACTTAGGTGATTACTGATCATCAAATACCAGCCATCTTGTTTAAGCTCTTCTCCCCCTTCAATATCCCACTCTACTCGGTTAGAGACATTCAAAATCAGAGCGTTAATTGTCGCCCATAGCCACATTATTTTATTGGCTAATTGCGTCCCTTTAGCCTTAAGAGCGGCGCTAGGTAACAGCACTTTTAAAATCGCCACAAAACATATAGCTAAGGAGCAAAGTGCGGAATTGAGGATAACCAGAGTTGTGTTCAGAACAAAGATTAGATGTGCCAACATATCGCTTAATAGTGAGATTTGATCGAAATTTATAAAGAATTATTTATGAATAATAAAACAGCGTGTAATTATACAAGCCAGTGGGAAGTTTGAAACCAATCTACACATGGTCAGAGTAGTTTGCTTAAACTTCAACAAATTCAAGCCAAAAGGTTTACTTCATGGAGCACCGATAATGACAACCATCAAACCTATCGTCCTAGCCCTTGCGGTTATTTCCACACCTGCACTTGCTCAACTTTCTAAGCATGCAGGGCTCAGTGGCGAGCTTTCACTTAGCAGCGGTTATACCTCTTCAACATCCAATTTCAATACCGATGCTAATGCAGAACTGGCTGACAATACCCAAACAGGACAAAGAGAAGATGGATTTCTTGTCTTTCCACTAGGCAATCTCGCCTATACCTTTGGCCAACAACTCGACAGACAGATTTACGCAGGTACATCACGAGAAGATATTGCGGTAGGTACCTTAGCGCTTGAGCTTGGCTATAAGCAACAACTAGCCAATGGAACAGTGATAGACGCCTCTTTCCTACCGACGATTATGTCTGGAGACACTTGGGCTAACCCATTTGAAGAAGGTGTTCAGCGTAGTGAAACCGATGAAACCGGCACCGCTTACCGCCTCAAATTTAGTAATATCGCTCAATCAGGCTTTAGCCTCGATACCGCGTATGCAGACAAAGAAATTAAAGATGAGCGCTCTGGTCAGTTCGATAGCAACATCAACAGTGACTTACTAAGACGCGATGCCAGCTCTATTTACGTCAAAGGGGGTTTCCGACTCCCTCTCAGTCGTACCACATTTATCATCCCGTCACTGACCTACATCCAAACCGATGCAGACGGTGAAGCATACTCCAACACCTCTGTCGGTGGTGAGTTATCACTGTTTAAGCTTATCAATCGACATCAGTTCGTCTTAACGGCCAGTTACACCAACCGCAGCTACGACGCCTCTCATCCTATTTACAACACCACCCGTTCGGATGATGAAGTCAGCTTATTTGCCGCCTATGAATACAAGCAGTTTATGGGTTGGCAAAATTGGTCGTTGGTCTCCTTCGCCGGCTTTGGACAAACTGACTCTAATATCGATTTCTACGATGAAGACCAGATGATTTTGTCACTCGGTGTTAACTATCAATTCTAATGCTCTCGCCCGTAAGTCACGAAGACTTACGGGCTTTGTTATACCGCCTGAGCGGTCAATTCTCTGAGTAATCGATCCATCGCTCGATAACCAAGTGCTTCAGCCAAATGAGTGCGTGTAATGTGCTCAACACCCTCTAGATCAGCAATGGTGCGCGCCACCTTGATAATACGGTGATATGCACGAATAGAGAGCCCTAGTCGATGCAGGGCATTTTCTAAGAACTGAGCATCTTGCTTATCTAACGGGCAATAGCGCTCTATTTCTCGACTGCCGAGTAAGGCATTGACCTTATTCGAGCGCGATAACATAGCTTCACGAGCAATATAGACTCGCTCACGCACCACGGCGGTTGGCTCGCCTCGATCGCCTCCTTCAGCTAAGGTCCCTTTTGGTAAAGCTGGGATTTCCAACGACATATCAAAGCGATCAAGTAATGGCCCAGACAGGCGGCTGAGATAGCGTAAAATGGTTTGCGGATTCACCCTCGATTGATTTCCTTCATAGTAGCCCGTTGGACTGGGGTTTAATGCCCCTACTAACTGAAAGCGGGCTGGAAAACGAGTTTTGCCTTGTGCCCGCGAAATGATGATCTCTCCCGACTCTAACGGCTCACGTAAGGAATCCAGTACCTTGCGTTCAAATTCTGGCATTTCATCTAAAAACAGTAAGCCATTATGTGCCAATGATATTTCACCAGGACGAGGAATAGAGCCACCACCGACCAACGCTGCCATGGAACTGGAGTGGTGAGGAGCGCGAAATGGACGCTGTTTCCAGTTATGGATATTAATCTCTTGCTGGGTCAGTGACGCCACCGAAGCGGTCTCCATTGCTTCATCACTAGTCATTTCCGGTAATAAATCACACAGCCGAGAGGCAAGCATGGTTTTCCCTGTCCCGGGCGGCCCTAAAAACAGTAGGTTATGATTCCCAGCCGCAGCTATTTCTAACGCTCGCTTACCTTGCTGCTGACCAATAATATCTTGCAGATCTCTTTGCAGCTCCCGCTTTGCGCTTAATGATGAGGTTTGATGCAGTGCCAAGGCTTGTTGACCACACAAATCAGCACACACTTCGAGTAAGCTCTGGGCTGACTTATGCGTATCGGCGCCAACTAATGCCGCTTGATCACCATTATGATGAGGAACGACCAGTCGACGCTGAGCCTTGTTTGCCGCCAATGCCGCAGGGAGTACCCCTTTCACACCGCGCAACTCACCGGATAGCGCCAGTTCACCAATAAATTCAATATCGGACAGTGCTTGGAGTGGAACTTGTTCGGATGCGGCTAAAATGCCTAATGCGATCGGTAAATCAAACCGCCCGCCTTCTTTAGGCAAATCCGCCGGAGCAAGATTGACGGTAATTCGCTTGGCGGGAAACTCAAAGCGAGAGTTAATGATCGCGCTGCGCACTCGATCTCGGGACTCTTTAACCGTGGTCTCTGGCAAGCCAACCAATGTAAAGCCTGGCATCCCGTTGCTAATGTGGACTTCGACCGTCACCGCAGGCGCTTCAACCCCGACACAGGCTCGGCTATGGATAACAGCTAGGCCCATAATCTGACCACCTGACTATTGTTGTTCATTTATACCCCTGATAGTTCGTTCATTTTTTTATCAAGGTTGTTATATAGCTTGGCTAGATGCTGAAAGAATGTGAAAAAAGAATGAGTTTTTGCTTGTCATTTAACGGAATTGTATGTTACCACTAGAGACGCAAACATTTTCGTGCCTAACTAGGCACACATATAACTAAAGAAATAAAGATGAACTTCAACGCCCGCACTAACGCACTGATTGCCCTGATTATCGTGGTCATTATTGACACCACGCGGGGTCTAGTGGGCGAAAGATAGCCACAGAATAGAAAAAACCCCCGCACTGAAAAGTCCGGGGGTTTTTTACAATTTAGACGCCGTAAATTTAGGCACATAACGAATTTTAAAGCTCATAAAAGAGCTGCAGGAAGAATGGGAGCGCACATGATGTGCAATGCAACACAACAACAAATGACAGACCACCAGGAGGTTTACGATGACAGGTGCTGAGTTAGTCGTAGCCGCTTTGGCGCAGCAGGGGATAAAAACGGTATTTGGTTACCCAGGCGGGGCCATCATGCCAATCTATGATGCTCTATACGATGGCGGTGTTGAACACATCCTCTGTCGTCATGAGCAAGGTGCAGCAATGGCCGCTATCGGTATGGCCCGCGCAACACAAGATGTCGCAGTATGTCTCGCGACATCAGGTCCAGGAGCAACCAACCTAGTCACAGGTTTAGCGGATGCCTTTATGGACTCCATCCCTCTGGTTGCGATCACAGGTCAGGTTGCAAGCTCTCACATTGGTACTGATGCATTCCAAGAAATGGATGTGATCGGCATGTCCCTTTCATGTACTAAGCACAGCTACCTAGTTACTGACATCAATGAACTGGCGCCAACCTTAGCCGAAGCCTTTGAAGTCGCTAAAGCAGGTCGCCCTGGCCCGGTCATTGTCGATATCGCAAAAGACGTCCAACTTGGCCAAGCTCCTGTAAAGACCTTACCTGATTTTACTCGACCTCAAGCACCAGTCGCCAATGCTGATGACGTAGCTAAAGCCCAAGAATTGTTATCGCAAAGCTCTCGTCCGGTTTTATACGTTGGTGGTGGTGTACAACTTGGCCACGCTACTGACTCTGTACGCGAGTTCCTGCGCTTAAATCCAATGCCATCAGTAAGTACCTTGAAAGGCCTAGGCACAATTGAACGTCACGACCCGCACTACCTTGGTATGCTAGGTATGCACGGCACCAAAGCGGCTAACCTAGTGGTACAAGAGTGTGACTTACTGATTGCAGTGGGCGCGCGTTTTGATGACCGAGTAACAGGCAAGCTCGATACTTTTGCGCCGAACGCTAAAGTCATTCACATCGATATCGATGCCGCGGAGCTGCACAAGTTGCGCACCGCAAACGCAGCGGTTCGTGCCGAGATCCCAGCCGCTCTTCCTCAGCTAGAGTTAACTCACGACATCACGCCTTGGGTTAAACACAGTGAAAGCTTACGTAGTGGCTTTAAATGGCGCTACGACCATCCGGGTGAACTTATCTACGCTCCGGGATTACTAAAACAGCTTTCCGATCTGATGCCAGATAGCTCAATCATCTCAACCGATGTCGGCCAGCATCAAATGTGGGCAGCGCAACATATCCAACCGCGAGATCCACAAAACTTCATCACATCAGCTGGCCTTGGCACCATGGGCTTTGGTCTTCCTGCTGCGATGGGCGCTGCCGTCGCTCGCCCAGATGATCAATCTATACTTATTACTGGTGATGGCTCATTTATGATGAACATCCAAGAGCTCGGTACGCTAAAGCGTCGCCAGATCCCGGTAAAAATGGTGTTACTGAACAACCAACGCCTCGGCATGGTTCGTCAGTGGCAATCACTATTCTTTGATGGCCGCCATAGCGAGACCATCCTAGATGACAACCCTGACTTTGTAATGCTAGCTAAAGCCTTTGATATTCCTGGTAAAACCATCACGAAGAAAGAAGAAGTTGAGCCAGCACTAAAAGAAATGCTAGAAAGTAAGACGTCTTATCTTCTTCATGTTCTAATCGATGAAGAAGAAAACGTCTGGCCACTTGTACCACCAGGTGCTTCAAACAATGAGATGCTGGAGAACACATAACATGGAAAGATACCTAATCGACATCAAAGCAGACGATAAACCTGTCCTGTTAGAGCGTGTTCTTCGCGTCGTTCGCCACCGTGGCTTTATTGTTAAGCAAGTGGCAGGCACGCAAAACCACGAAAGCAAAGTCGCGAGCGTCGAGATCATCGTTGATAGCGATCGCCCAATTTCATTTCTCACCAATCAGATCGAGAAGCTTTGGGATGTACGCACCGTTGAAGTGACGCAAATTGCGCGCGACGAACTACCGAATAACAACCTACAACAAAAGATTTGTGCATAAGGAAGGCAATAAATGGCTACAAAAACTGCAGATTACATTTGGTTCAATGGTGAAATGGTTCCTTGGGCAGAGGCAAATGTACACGTGTTAACGCACGCAATGCACTACGGTACTTCGGTTTTCGAAGGGGTTCGCTGTTACAACACACCAAAAGGTCCAATTGTCTTCCGCCACCTAGAGCACGCAAAACGCCTTAAAGATTCAGCGAAGATTTACCGCTTCCCGATTCCTTACACGGTTGAAGAGATCATGGAAGCGACGCGCGAAACACTGCGCCAAAACAAACTAGACAGCGCATACATTCGCCCACTCGGTTTTGTTGGCAATGTTGGCCTTGGCGTTTGTCCTCCAGCAGACACAGAAATGGATCTGATCGTTGCTGCCTTCCCTTGGGGTTCATACCTAGGTGAAGAAGCGCTAGAAGCTGGCGTAGATGCGATGATCTCAAGCTGGAACCGCGCAGCACCAAACACCATTCCTACTGCGGCTAAAGCAGGTGGTAACTACCTATCATCTCTACTTGTTGGTGGTGAAGCTCGTCGCCATGGTTACGACGAAGGCATCGCTCTAAGCGTAGATGGTTACCTATCTGAAGGTGCAGGTGAGAACATCTTTGTGATTAAAGATGGCGTGATTACCACTCCACCAGCAACCAGCGCAATCTTACCGGGTATTACTCGTGACTCAATCATGACACTAGCACGCGATCGTGGTTACGAAGTACGTGAAGCAAACATTGCTCGTGAAGCACTGTACCTAGCAGACGAAGTATTTATGACAGGTACTGCGGCAGAAGTTGTTCCTGTTGCAACCATCGATAAGATTGAAGTGGGCACAGGCAAACGCGGCCCAATCACCAAAGAACTGCAAGAAGCATACTTTGGCCTATTCAACGGCACCACTGAAGATAAGTGGGGCTGGTTAGATTACGTTTACCCAGAAGACGCGGCGAAATAAGGAAATAGAAGATGCCTATATATAGATCAGCAACCACCACTCATGGCCGTAACATGGCGGGTGCTCGTGCCCTTTGGCGCGCAACTGGGGTAAAAGACGAAGATTTTGGTAAGCCAATTATTGCCGTTGTTAACTCATTCACTCAATTCGTACCGGGCCACGTCCACCTAAAAGATATGGGCCAACTGGTCGCGGGTGAAATCGAAAAAGCCGGTGGTATTGCGAAAGAATTCAACACGATTGCGGTCGATGACGGTATCGCAATGGGTCACGGCGGTATGCTTTACTCACTGCCATCACGTGAACTGATCGCTGACTCAGTTGAATACATGGTCAACGCGCACTGTGCTGATGCGATGGTCTGTATCTCTAACTGTGACAAAATCACTCCGGGGATGCTAATGGCGTCAATGCGCCTCAACATTCCAGTAATCTTCGTTTCTGGTGGTCCAATGGAAGCGGGTAAGACTAAGCTTTCAGACCAAATCATCAAGCTCGACCTTGTTGATGCGATGATTCAAGGCGCAGACCCGAAAGTATCGGACGAGCAAAGTGAACAGATCGAGCGTAGCGCATGTCCAACCTGTGGTTCATGTTCAGGTATGTTCACCGCTAACTCAATGAACTGTCTAACCGAAGCGCTGGGTCTTTCTCAGCCTGGTAACGGTTCAATGCTAGCAACACACGCCGACCGTGAGCAGCTATTCATCAATGCAGGTAAGCGTATCGTTGAACTGACGCGTCGTTACTACGAGCAAGATGACGAATCAGCACTACCACGCAATATCGCTACGTTTGATGCGTTTGAAAACGCAATGGCGCTAGATATAGCAATGGGCGGTTCCACCAACACCATCTTGCACCTGCTAGCCGCGGCACAAGAAGGTGAGATCGATTTCGATATGGAAGATATCGATCGCCTATCTCGTAAAGTGCCACACCTATGTAAAGTGGCGCCATCAACGCAGAAATATCACATGGAAGACGTACACCGCGCGGGTGGTGTTATGGCTATCCTTGGTGAACTAGACCGCGCAGGTCTACTGCACTATGACGCTCGCACCGTGCTTGGTCTTTCAATGAAAGAGCAGCTAGCGAAATACGACATCATCCAAACTGAAGATGAAGAGGTACTAAAGTTCTTCCGCGCTGGCCCTGCTGGTATTCGTACCACTAAAGCATTCTCACAAGACTGTCGTTGGGATCGTCTTGATGATGACCGTGCTGAAGGTTGTATTCGTACTAAGGAAAATGCCTTTAGCCAAGAAGGTGGCCTAGCCGTTCTGTCAGGTAACATCGCCCTTGATGGTTGTATCGTTAAGACCGCTGGCGTTGATGAAAGCATCCATAAGTTCACTGGCCCTGCAGTAGTATTTGAAAGCCAAGAAGATGCAGTAGAAGGCATCTTAGGCGGCAAAGTAAAAGCCGGTGATGTAGTGATTATCCGTTACGAAGGTCCTAAAGGTGGCCCGGGTATGCAAGAAATGCTTTACCCAACCACTTACCTAAAATCGATGGGTCTTGGTAAAGAGTGTGCACTTCTGACTGATGGTCGTTTCTCTGGTGGTACATCAGGTCTATCAATCGGTCACGCTTCTCCTGAAGCAGCAAACGGTGGCGCAATTGGTCTGGTTAAACAAGGCGATATTATCGCGATTGATATTCCAAACCGTTCAATTTCTTTAGAAGTTTCTGAACAAGAGCTTGCTGAGCGCCGTGCGAAACAAGACGAGTTAGGCTGGAAACCAGTCGACCGTCAACGTGAAGTTTCATTTGCACTAAAAGCGTACGCAAGTATGGCGACCAGTGCTGACAAAGGTGCAGTACGAGATAAATCAAAGCTAGAGGACTAGCTTATGAGTGACTCAATACTTTCAGGGCAAGAACCTCAAACTGGCGCGGATTATCTGCGCCAGATCTTACGAGCGCCTGTTTATGAAGTGGCAACGGTAACGCCACTTCAAGAGATGCCACGCCTTGCAGCGCGTATTGGTAACAATGTGCAGCTCAAACGCGAAGACCGCCAGCCGGTACACTCATTTAAACTGCGCGGCGCGTACAATATGGTCGCGAGCCTGACTGAAGAGCAAAAAGCCGCTGGTGTGATTGCAGCGTCAGCCGGTAACCACGCTCAAGGTATGGCACTGTCTGGCACAAAGCTGGGCATTAAAACCACTATCGTGATGCCCAAAACCACCCCAGATATCAAAGTCGAGGCAGTACGTGGCTTTGGCGGTAACGTTGTGCTTCATGGCAGCAACTTTGATGAAGCGAAAGCTGAAGCGGAGCGTTTGTCTGCTGAACATGGCTACACCTTTGTACCACCATTCGATCACCCACTGGTGATTGCGGGTCAAGGTACGATTGGTATGGAGATGCTGCAGCAAAATGGCCATCTCGATTATATCTTTGTCCCTGTCGGTGGCGGCGGTCTAGCTGCCGGTGTTGCGGTGCTGGTTAAACAGTTAATGCCTGAAATCAAAGTGATTGCGGTTGAGCCAGAAGATTCAGCCTGTCTAAAAGCAGCACTAGATGCAGGTGAGCCAGTAGTGCTTGATCAGGTCAGCATGTTTGCCGATGGTGTTGCGGTTAAGCGCATTGGTGAAGAGACCTACCGTCTATGTGAAAAATACATTGATGGTCATATCTCTGTTTCTAGTGATGAAATCTGCGCTGCAGTCAAAGATATCTTTGAAGACACGCGTGCGATCGCTGAACCTTCTGGTGCACTCGCCCTAGCTGGTCTTAAGAAATTCGCTGAGCAGAATAAGCTCGAAGGCAAGCAGCTTGGCACTGTGTTGTCAGGAGCTAACACCAACTTCCATGGTCTGCGTTACGTCTCTGAGCGCTGTGAGCTGGGTGAAAAACGTGAAGGTCTGCTTGCGGTCACCATCCCTGAGCGTCAAGGTGCATTCTTCGAGTTCTGTAACTTGATTGGTGGCCGTGCAGTGACTGAGTTTAACTATCGTTACAACGACGACAAACTGGCGAACATCTTTGTTGGTGTCCGTCTGCAAGGTGGTCAAGAAGAGTTAGACAACATCATTCATGATCTGCGTGACGGCGGCTACCCTGTGGTTGACCTATCGGATGATGAGATGGCCAAACTGCATGTGCGCTATATGATTGGTGGTAAACCATCGAAGCCACTTAAAGAGCGTCTATACAGCTTTGAGTTCCCAGAATACCCAGGTGCACTCGTGAAATTCTTAAGTACGCTTGGTACTCACTGGAATATCAGCCTATTTAACTACCGTAACCACGGTGCTGACTATGGTCGGGTACTGTGTGGCTTTGAGCTTGATGAGTCAGACTTATCCCGCTTCTCTGCACATTTACGTGAGTTAGGCTATCAATGTAAGGACGAAACCGACAACCCGTCGTACAAGTTCTTCCTTTCATAAACTCTTAAGCCCTTAACCCACTCGGTTAGGGGCTTTTTTGTTATCCCGTCCCTAAACAACTTTTCACTTGCTTATACTTTGGTCAAAATGCGTGATACGCATAGATATAATGCTAAAGTTTCATTTTTGTCATAGCCAGTTTAGGTCTACACTGAACCCAGTTTTTAAATTGCTGCTCTATTTGTGGAGATCACTATGTTTAACGCACTGATTCTAAACCAAGAAGAAAAACGTACTATCGCAACCATCGAACAGATCGATGAAGCACAATTGCCAGAAGGCGAAGTACTGATCGATGTTGATTACTCATCACTAAACTACAAAGACGGTTTAGCAATCACGGGTAAAGGCAAAATCATCCGCAACTTCCCTATGGTGCCAGGTATCGATCTCGCAGGTACGGTAGTGAGCTCTGACGATAACCGCTACCAAGCAGGTGACAAAGTTGTCCTAACTGGTTGGGGCGTGGGTGAAAACCACTGGGGTGGCATGGCACAGCGCGCACGTCTAAAAGCAGACTGGCTAGTACCACTGCCACAAGGCCTAGATAGCAAAAAAGCTATGATGGTCGGTACAGCAGGCTTTACTGGCATGTTGTGTGTTCAAGCGCTACTTGATGCTGGCATCAAACCTGAAGATGGTGAAATCCTAGTGACTGGCGCAAGTGGTGGCGTGGGCTCTGTAGCAGTAACACTGCTAGCTCAACTTGGCTACAAAGTGGCTGCGGTAACAGGCCGCGTTGAACAAAACGGTCCACTACTAGAAAAACTAGGCGCTAGCCGTATTATCGACCGCGTAGAATTTGAAGAGCCAGCACGTCCACTTGAAAAGCAAATCTGGGCAGGTGCGGTTGATACTGTCGGTAGCAAAGTATTAGCGAAAGTACTGGCGCAAATGGATTACAACAGCGCAGTTGCCGCTTGTGGTCTGGCTGGTGGTTTCGATCTACCGACTACGGTAATGCCGTTCATTCTACGCAATGTACGTCTGCAAGGTATCGATTCAGTATCGTGCCCAACCGAAAAACGTATCGCAGCATGGGAAAAACTGGTTGAACTACTACCAGACAGCTACTTTGAGCAAGCATGTACCGAAGTAGAGCTAGCTGAGGCGCCAAAATACGCTGAAGACATCACTAACGGTCAAGTAACAGGCCGCGTAGTTATCAAGCTTTAAGAATGCATAATAAAAAAGAGCCAGCACCTGTAATGCTGGCTCTTTTCTTATTCAAGCGGTTTAGTCCAAACCAATATCTTCAATTCGTTTGGCGATCAAGCGACTGCATTCTTCCTTTACGATTCCTCGTAACCACTCCTGAGCAGGAGAGTGTTCACAGCGTGGATGCCATATCATCGAGTAATCAAACGGGGTAAATTGAAACGGTAGCGGCTTTATCACTAAGTCGTAACGCTCAGCGACTAAGTAGGCTAAATCAGCGGGCACAGTAATAATGATTGGCATGGTATCAACAATCGCTAGCGCCGCTTCAAGGTGGTATGCGCGCAGCGCCATCTTACGTCTTGGTTGATCGACTAAAGCACCTTCAATTAACGCCTTAACACCATCACTGATCGCAATCATCGCATGCGGATAAGTCAGATAGTCAGCCAAACTCATTTCTTCATCAGCTAGCGGGTGCTGCTTTGAAAGCAAACACAATACACCAACACGGCCTAGTATTTCACTACGTAGTGGCGCAACTGGACCAATAGGGCGACAAATGGCTAAGTCTGCGCCTTCTGCGGTGAGCTGATCCGCCAAACGGTCATGCTGCAGCGGTAAGAAATTAAACGATACATTGGGCGCTTCTTGATAGATACGCGGCAAGGCAAACGGCAAAATGGTTTGCATCGCATAATCTGTGGTCGCTATGGTAAAGGTTTGGTCACAGCTTTGCGGCTCAAACTCAATCGGTGATAACAACTGGCGCAGTGACTCCAGAGGCTCACCCAAACAGCGATCAATCTCTAATGCTTTCTCGGTCGGGATTAAGTGTTGCCCTTGGCGGGTAAATAAGGGATCACCAAGCATCTCTCGCAATCGACCTAGCACTCGACTCATCGCAGATTGACTGAGGTTCAAACGATGGGCAGCTTTACTCACACTGCACTCTTCAATCAATACACGCAGTGCCACTAGCAAGTTCAGATCTCGACGATAAATTTCTTCTAATTCCACGTTGAGCCACTAATTTCTATAAGGGATTAACTTGATTGTACCTTTTTCAGGCAAAAAAAATCCCGCTTTTCAGCGGGGAAGCCCAAGAAAACTGGGGATAGTGTCGGAATGTAGTTGAGCGTAGTGGTAAAACAGATAACAGTTGGAAGTGCTATTATCCGTTCTCTTGTTCTTCAGATGCGCTCGGCCAGCGATGCATCTCAAGCCAAATCCCTACAACCGTCGCGCCCATACCAAGCAATGGCATAAACGAGGACGATTCTGCTGGTGAACGTAAAACAAGGGCGCAAAAAGAGATAAAACACAGCACGGAGTAGATTGTTAAACGATCTAGAGCTGTCAACATACTTTGCTTTCCTTGTTAATTGTTACCAACTTGTTAACTAAGTTAAAACAAATTGTTCACTTTGCCAAGGGGTTATTGAATATTTTTTCTTCACTAGTATCATCTAGGCCAAATTGAGTAACCAAAGATACGACCATGACATTCAATCCACAGCAGGCAGACAAAACCCTAGAGGCAGAAGGATTACGCTGCCCAGAGCCAGTTATGATGGTCAGGAAGACAATTCGAAATATGCAGGATGGAGAAGTGTTGCTTGTGAAAGCCGATGATCCATCGACGACACGCGACATTCCTAGTTTTTGCCGCTTTATGGATCATCAACTGATAGATTCTCAAACTGAAGAGCTACCTTTTCAGTACCTAATTAAGAAAGGCATGGAGTAATCTCTGTCTCAGAAAACAAAACGGCAGCCAAGTAGCTGCCGTTTTTTTATTCATCATATTCGAGGGTGCGGACTTCGCTTTGCAGTTTGTTGAGCTGTTTTCTCATAGTACGCATTTCCTCATGCATAGGAATAATATGCGCGACGCGAATCCAAGCTTCGACCGTCAATCCAGTTAAAATAAACGACCCTGCGACTATCGGTAGCCACATATCCGTTAACACCATTGCCAATAGGCATAGCACCAAACCGAAGGTGAACAAATAACTCTGACTCTTTGGGGTCATCCCCATATAACGTGTAAGCATAACCTTGCCCTCTCGCTATCATCCACAAGGTTAAATTACCATGACAACTATGACACTAATATGTCAGTGATCACGACTTGACACGATATTGCTCCAGAGTTTGATCTTGCTCTATTTCATCAACATTTATTGATATTTAACACCATAATCACGAATGTTCGTTACAGAATAGCGGCACCAATTGCCAACGCGACAAACAGCAAAGCGGTAATTTTTCGAATCAGAGCGAGAGGCATTTTATCGGCTGAAAGTTTACCAATCAGTACCACTGGAACATTGGCCAACAACATACCGATAGTGGTACCCAAAATGACCATAATCAGTGCATCGGCATACTGCGCACCTAGAATCGAGGTCGCGATTTGAGTTTTATCGCCAATTTCAGCAACGAAGAACGCAATAAAGCTGGCGATAAACGGGCCACGGTTGGAAATTTGCTCATCTTCATCCAACTTATCAGGGATCAGAACCCACGCCGCCATCGCAATGAAGCTGACCACCAGTACCCATTTTAAAGTTTCAGGCGTCATGTAGTCTGCGACAACCACACCAAGCCATGCAGCTAGGGCGTGATTGGCAATAGTGGCAAAGAAAATGGCGGCAATAATAGGGATCGGTTTGCGGTATCGACTGGCTAGCAGTAATGACAACAACTGAGTTTTATCACCGATTTCCGCCAGTGCGACAGTGGTGATTGAGATAGCTAAAACGCTCACGACATGCTCTTTATAGGGCGGGAATATTATATTTAACCAAAGACAAACCTCATGCCCCACCCCGGTTCATGATGATTTGTCTAAGGTCTTGCTAAACCACATCGGCATGTTGTTATTGTGCGCCGATATCGGGTCTCGAATGCCATGATGATTTTGCATCAATTATGTTGACAGACGAACCTATCATCCCAGTGTTGATAAATAGGTAAGCTACTCCCCAAAGACGGCGTGATTCTAACCAGCTCTAGGATGATTCTCAACCGCCAAACTACAAATAAACTCCCTTTTAAGAGAATTTGGTTGGATAAGTCGAAAAAATTCCACTAAAGGAGATTTTTGGCTACCAATTAATCAAGATTAGCTCTACTCCCATGCCAAATATCTGGGTATACTTGATTGTTATTTTTCTCTGTTTTAGACAGACCTTTTACTCAAAGAATTGCGCGAATTACTATGCAAAAATACGATATCAAAACCTTCCAGGGAATGATCCTCGCGCTGCAGGATTACTGGGCACAAAACGGTTGTACTATTGTTCAACCTCTAGATATGGAAGTAGGTGCGGGCACCTCTCACCCAATGACATGTCTACGTGCACTTGGCCCAGAGCCAATGTCGACAGCTTACGTTCAACCTTCACGTCGTCCTACCGATGGCCGTTACGGTGAAAACCCGAACCGTCTGCAGCACTATTATCAATTCCAAGTAGCCCTAAAACCTTCTCCAGATAA
>Ga0209379_10000435_pt1 | contig 36611 bp, 39 predicted proteins | sample tdDd001_FD_187124 | JGI IMG/M metagenome (GOLD analysis project Ga0209379, IMG submission 187124) | Marine sediment microbial communities from the Atlantic coast under amendment with organic carbon and nitrate - tdDd00.1 (SPAdes)... | ecosystem: Environmental > Aquatic > Marine > Coastal >... | reverse complement strand
TTTCCTGTCCCCATCCAATGCCCGCCATCGGTCCAATTAGAACGCGTGTTGCATAGCCGTTCTAACCTATGCCTCTCATTGCTGTTTAATATTGTTATAGCCATCCGCTCACCTGTCCGAAAACCCTATCTGGCATACATAATAAAATCGGCCTTCGAGACGACACCTCCCAAAAGGGCGTTATTCGAGTGACGTCGAATAAATCGCCGCAACATTACTGAAGTATCAAACCAACGGTGAGCGAATGACTCACGTTCAGTCTCGCAAGACACAAGCGTCCACAAAGGTGTACTTTTTGTGCACTCTAGCTAGGCAACGTATTGACTGCACAAAATGTCCGATTGATAGTTGGTGAACATGTCCATAAAATACCAAGCATCATAGTGTTCAGTTTTGGGTGCATTTTATGCTTATCGGATATGCGCGGGTCAGCGCCAGAGATCAGTCTCTCGATATTCAGGTAGAACAACTCAGAGAGGTTGGTTGCGAAAAGATATTTCAAGAAAGTGCCAGTGGCAAGGACTCAGAGCGCTCCCAGCTGAAAGCGATGATCGACTTCTCCCGCGAGGGTGACATTATTCATGTGATGAAAGTGGACCGCCTGGCCCGTAACACAATCGATGCCCTGAATATCGCCGATACCCTGGCCAAGAAAGGCGCCGGTCTTGTTTTCCACGATTTAGGGGATGTGGACATTAACAGCGACATTGGCCGGGTTATCTACACTACGATTTCAGCCTTTGCCGAAATGGAGCGAAAACGTATCTTGCAGCGTTGTAATGAAGGCAGGGCCAAAGCGAAAGCAGAGGGGAGACATTTGGGGCGCCATGCCAATCTTAAACTTCACCAACAGATCCGAGAGCTGGCTGATAAAGGCATGAACAAGCATGCGATCAGTAAAGAACTTGGTTGCAGCCGGACGACAGTATATAGCGTGCTAAGTTGAGAAATGACTGTTTGATGCAGTAAATACCTTAAACCCGGAACGTTCAAAGTCACCCTGAAACCGTCACAAACTTTCAATCGCTATCGGAAGCATATCACCTTGATCAGGTATCCAAAATCGCCGCTAAGGGTTGCCCGTTACACAGATCACATTTGTTCGTCGCTGATTTAACGTAATAGGCATAACCGGAATCGAGAGAAATTAGATCTACCAGACACTTAAATAAAAAGTAACCTTATATATTTGCAAGGTTACTTTTATTATGTTAAAATGTACTTATTCATCAATCAAAGAGTACAGAAATGCAAAATCTAGAATTAACCTACCAACCATCTCCAGCATTCTCTCAATTAGCTCAAGAAGAAACAGCAATCAAAATTTGGAGGTTCCTATGTGAAGGTGACAATATTATTCGAGCTGAAACGGCTACGTTTTTAAAAAAACCGGCCTTGGAAGCTCTAGGTCCGATTTTGCATAGTAGCTTTGATGTTTTTAATGAAGATTTAGTAGAGAAGAGTGTTTTTGATGCTCACAAAAAGCTCGCTGGAAATATGATGCGCCAGATTATGGAACACCTTGGTTATGTCATCGATAAAACTGGTGTTCAGGTTGTAAATAAAACCATCTTTAAAACAGCAACTCGTTATAAGAAAGCAGATTAGTAGTAAAAGCAGGCTGAGGTAAAATGAAAAATAAATATACTTTGGTTGCATTTAACCTGATCGCTTCACTACTGGCCTTTGGCGCTATCGTGTACTGGATATATAAAACGGTGATTTACTGAAGAATGTGTATTCAGGCTGACGACCCTAACTTTGATTTGGTTGTACGCAGCAAAGAATAAAGTTGAACATGACGCCGTAAAGCGCACTGCTTGTTTGGTTAATGCCTGGGAAAAATTAAGACCGCGACGGCGACCTTTTGTTTTGTGGTACGGGATAATAGTTACCCATACCGCCAGACCTCCCGTCAATTATCCCCGCCTAACCACCGAAACTGTGGATGGAAAACGGCCTGACTGACACCATAGGCACAGGCCGCACATTCGCCCGGCAGTACCAAACAGGAAAATAACCAGCAATGGCCAGACCATGGAGCAAGCTTCAAAAAGAAATATATCAGCTGAGGGCAGAAAATCTGGACCTTCAGATCCAATCCCGCGTCTACCGGATGAAGAGCTAGAGGGGAAGTACCGATAGCTCCCGCTACTGGATCACCCTGAACAAAGAAGTGCTCTGGGATTACCCGAAAGACTTTGCCGGTACCAGTCACCCGGAGAGGGAAGATCCCGAGCATTATCCGTACCTGAATGACATCTATGCGATTTCATCCCTGATAAGGGATTATATTGCCCCCCCCAAGGAATGAACGGCTCAACAAAAATTCTGAAAGTGACCACTGGGGCCTGACCGATATTCTGCGAGCCTCTGACAGGCGTATTGGCTCAAGATAGTTAAATGAATTGTACGAAAACGCTGCAACTACAGCGGTAAAAAAAGTAATCGGCGCAGGGTTGAAAACAGGCTGAATCCAGTGGTTTATGTATTACAAATGTAATACACAAAACCGCTACAGCACCCGTAGTTTCAAGTAATTACTCAGGATACTCGACGCCTCGTCAATCAATTTCTCCGTCGCCCTAATCCCCATCCTCTACTATACAGTCAATTTCTGAGCAGTATAAACATCTTGAAATGAGACATTTTAAAATGGGATAAACACCGATAGGCTTCCTAATGTCATAGGTATCAGACAATATATATATGGTTCTGGAGGTGATGACCCAATTCTATCATCTCTTAATGAACACCATTTTTTCTTTGTTAGCATTAATAATTTTAGTAATGTACTATTACATATAATAGAGAACATAATAAAATGGTATTTGTAAACAATGGCAAAACAGCACTATATTTTTATTGATTTTGAAAACTTACAACCAAGTGACATAACTCTTTTGAAAAATTACAGTGATGTTTTTGTAAAGATATTTGTTGGTTCGCAACAAAACAAAATTTCATTTGATTTTGTTGCTTCTGTACAAGAGTTAAATGCCCAGTATATAAAAATAAATTCGACTGGCCACAATGCATTAGACTTTCATATTGCGTATTATATTGGATTATTGTCAGGTGTAAACATAGAAATATCAATAGTTTCTAAGGACAAAGGGTTCGACCCATTAGTTGAACATGTTAAATCTAAAGGGATACAAATTAATAGAGCCAGTTCAATTCAAGAAGCAGTAAAGTACGATAAAACCATTGTAAGTAAGGCGCAAGTAACTCACAACTTACCAAAAAATAATGTCACAGAAACTGCTGTTAAAAAAGCAAACAGTTCTAAACCAACTATTAATAAGCCCAAAGTAATAAAGCCTAACAAGGCTAGTTCTTCTCCTACGCCAGATATTAATAGAGTTGTAGGATTTGTTAAAAATTTGGGTAATAAAAACGCTAGACCTAAAAAAACAAAAGCACTTCACAATGCACTTAACACTCATTTTTCAAATGAAATTAATCAGAAAACCTTTAACAAATTGCTCAAAGAGATGGTTCAAAAAGAAATTATTAATGTAAAGGGAGATAAAATTGATTACCTTTAATTAATCTCTTTTAGTAAAAAAATATTAATTAATCGCGCATTCGAAATAACATCCGTAAAGTGTCTCCGCTTGTTTGATTTACACTAAGGTATGACGTTTGTGTGTTTACGAACTACACAAACGTCAAAATCACTAAGAAATGTATTACATTTGTAATACATCCCCTCGTTACAGCCCCCGTCGTTTCACATAATTGCTCAAGGTACTCGGCGCCTCGTCAATCAATTTCGCCGTCGCCCTGATCCCCAGCCCCATGCCGAGGTATTTCTCGATCTGCTCGCGCTTGGGATCTAGCTTGAGGGTTTTGGCTTCGCCTTTCGGGCGGCCAAGGACATAACCAGCGGCCTTTCGCGCCGCCAGAGCCTCGGTGGTCCGCATCCGGATAAACTCACGCTCGATTTCGCCGGCCAGACCCAGCATGGTGGCGATAATTTTTGACTGCAGGGAGCCGTCCAGCTGCATGTTTTGCTTGGCGATATGGACTTTAAGCTGCTTGTCCATACACAGTTCCAGGATCTCGAGCACCTGCAGGGTAGAACGGGCCATCCGCGTGACTTCCGAGAAGAGAACAGTATCCCCTTCGGCCATACCTTCAAGCAACGGGCCGAGCTTGCGCTGATGCCATTTTTTCTTGCCTGTTGCCGTGTCTTCGACAAACACCAGATCGGTAAGGCCGATCCGGTTCGCGTACTCGTAAATGCCATGCTGCTGGCTGGCAACGTCCTGGCTGTCGGTTGAAACACGCAGGTAAGCATAGTTGGCCATCGTATCCCCATGACTCAATCAGTATCATCATTCCATGATCCCACGCTAAAGGATCACAAGGTGAAAGGGAACTGTGAAAACTGTCGATAAACTGCCGCTCAAATGCGCTGTAACGCACACCAAGAAAAGATCTTGGCTTTGGCAGGGCATAATTTCGCGGGATGGGCCGGGCGCCACAGAGCGCCCTACAGGCTGTTTTTTTGCTAGCCCCAAGCCTGATCGAGCTTGGACCGGAAGACTTCGTCAAAGACAATGTCTTCCGGCAGGGCGATGATCCCCATTTCCACCGACTGGAGCGCAAGCAGGTGTTTTTCGTTGAGATTGCCCTCGAGCGGGTGAACCATGACAATTTGATAGGCCTCCCGGACCAGCTGCAGCATCGGGTTGTCAGGTACCGTTTCCTTCTCCAGCTCGACACGTGCCAGCTTTTCAGCCTGGTTGTCATTCATCTTCCAGCGGTACAAAAACTCAATGGCGACAATACGGCGCCCCTGCATCACCGGGGCAAATCCCAGGTTGCCGCTCTTCTCGTCGATCAAAAACTCCAAGTCTTTGCTGACTTCGAGGCACTTGGTCATTTCCTCGATAGGCTTTTTGATACAGCGATCGATGAATACCTTGTTTTGGCTGTAGCTTTTTTTCAGCAGCTTGCCTTTCTCGTCAAGCAGGCCGTAGAGCGCGTGAAGCGATTCAATGCGCTGCGGGTGCAAATGTGTGCCGCTGTCCTTAAAGCGCGAGAGAAGCGTGTACAGGCGCTTGGAATGCTCAGATTTGAGACTGCGGAAGGCATGGTGGTTGATCTGGGCATGGCCCGCCGAGTAATCGACATAGGCGTTGATCAATTCGCTGTTGGGCACAATGGTGAGTGCGCCTTTGCTGTATTTCACCCGGGCAAACAACGGAATGAAGTCAAACTCTTCGGCACTGTCGTTGGCCAGGCCCACCTTGCGGCTGGAAAGCCGCTCGGCCACCGAGCGCAGCGTCGGATACAGCTGCTTGGACGACAGGCCGAACCACTCCTTCAGCACATCGGCATGGAAGGTATACTGCGGGGCGTGAATATCCCGCTTTTCGAGAAAGTCCGTCCAGTGCTCGCGGTTCAGCCGCGACAGGAACAGCGCCATCATGTCGTGTTCCCGTGCCGTCAGCGCCAGCTGGCTGAAGATCAACTCATGGCTTTTCTTGAAGAACTGGTTAGGTAGTTCCTTGGAATGTTCGGTTGTGATTTGAAAGCGCTTGTCAGAGTTATCGGTCATTTTTACCGTGCCTATGGTCACAGATTTTTAGTCTCGGTCCAATAATACTAAAAATCGATGACCTTAAAAGCCATTTTCGCCCCCAAATACTAAAAATGTGTGACCATGTGGGCAAACGCCACAATAACACTAAAAAAGTGTGACCGATAGACTAAAAAAATGATCGTGAACACTAAAAAAATGTGACCGATAGACTAAAAAAACATAACCGTCAGACTAATTTTTTGTAACTTGAACACTAAAAAAATGTGACCTCAAGGCCTGTAAGACACTGATTTAACTACATTTTTCAGACCCTATAGATCTTATAGATCTTTATATAGATCTATAGATCTATATATATTGTTATATATACCTGTGGATTGTGGATAACTCTTCGAGTTAACACACCAACCCACAGGATCAGGTAATCAGATGTTTTTGTTAATGTTCTTACAGAGCACTGGCGAGACAGGGAAAATGTGATCCTCCTGTCCCAAACAAACGACCGATATTCCTGCACAGTACATCTATCGCAAACCACCCCAACCAGACACACAATGTTTACCCCTTACGTTTGGATAAAAAAAATCCGTACTGTTCGAAAAAGCCAGCGGTTACCTGAACACTCTGATTCAAAAGAATTTTATCGAGAAACAACATGATTGCAGGCAGGAATTGAAGTTCACCGAAAAGCTGCAATATGCCAATCCTGCCCTTGTCGAGATCTTATATGCTGACTGCTGGCGAATAGGAAAAGGCATGCGATTTCTAAAGTTACGAACAGACCATAAGCGACAGCGGAAAGACGGTAGCAAATACGTAACGCCATTGATTGTGGATGCCCCCCGTAAGTTTGCACCCAGCCATAGCCGCAGGGAAACTAGCCTGCGCCGTACCCGGTGCCAGCTGATCACCGGCGCCCATGATTCGGGGAAGAGCCGCTGGCTGACGCGGCTGCGTGACAACCGGCATGGTATCTGGGGCAAAAAGCCACCGCCGGTATTGCTTGAGGGACTGATGCCGCTCTCGAGCTGGGTGGAAGTCAAGGGCATTGAGCTTTGGTACCAGGGATTTACCCAGAAGGAAGAGAACGCGACGCCCTGGGGAAAGCTGAACCTGCAGCTCAAGGCCGATTTGCTGGCCGACTACCTGATTGATACCCAGGCGATGCTATTTGTGGACGATGCCCACAAGCTGACCGGGCGCAAGGCACAAATTACGCGTAAATGCCTGATGTCTGCAAAGATCTGGCTGGTATCGACCAGCGAAGAGGGACGGCTGCCCCCTTCCATCCGGCCGATCATCGAGCGGCGCGACCCGCAGCGGATCAACCTCGAGAGCGACGTCAGCTACGATACCACCAAGGCCCTGATCTGGTTCTTGGTGGCACTGTGCGTGGTCTCCGGTGCCTGGGAGGCCGGTGATCGGTGGATTGCAGATGCTCGGTAGCGGGAGGCGTTCGACCCGTGCCGACTAGCCTTGCCAGATGTCTGCCGTCTCCATTACCGTGTAATGTCCGCGTGTTGCTGGCGGTACTCCTCTGTCTGGCGGTTGCGCTGCAGCCGCATAATGCCAAGGCTGGCGGGGAGGGGTGGAATGTCAACCTGCCGTGGAACCAGCCGGCAGAGCCCCCGCCGGACATCCAGCCGTTCGAGCTGCCGACCCTGAAGGGAAAGGCGCCGCACTTTATTACGCCGGCACCGGCACTGAAATCTGCCCCGCAGATCGATCCCGATGCCATCTTCACGGTCGTCAACAACTGCTATCCCGAGAAAACCAAATTCAAAATCGACCTCAGCCTGGTCGCCGGCGTGCGCTCCAGCATCGACCAGTTCAACCGCAGCGACTGGCCGGAGATCACCGACCACTACATCGGGGTTGTCGGCGAAATGCCGCTCTATTCGACAACCGAGCAGGCGCGGGAGCGCGAATGGGAACACAAGCGCCGGGTCAATACCGCCAGCAACGTCGCAACGTTTGCCCAGGCACTGGCCAATCGCAACCACGCCTACCGGGAAATGGGGCTATATCTGGTGATGGAGGCCCGCTCGCAGGCGAGGGTCAGGCAGGGGATCGCCAATATCACCGAGCAGGTTGGCTTTTTGGAAAAAGTCGCCGCCGCCCAGCGCGATATCCTCAAGTTCGAGGCCCAGATCGTCGAGAACCGGCTGGCGCTGATCTCGATGTGCGACACCGCACGGGCAGAGCGTGTGAATCAATACCTGAAAAAACTGGTTTATCTGCCGCCTCCTATTCCCGCCAGTGCGACGGGCGGCCAGCCATGAAGTGGCTGAACCATACCCTGATCGCCGGTGCCCTGTGTGCGGTTGTCTCCCCGCCCCATGTTGCTGCCTGCGTGGCCGGGGCCACGGCACCGGACTGGCTGGAATACCTGTTCAAGCTGATGGGGCGCCACATCAAGCACCGTGGTCCGACGCATATTTTCAGCCACTGGCTGATCGCCGCTCTGGCCTTTACTTTCGTGTGGGATTTTTACGGGATCTTAACGGCGTTTGCCTGGGGCGGAGTGTGCCACATCCTGACCGATGCGATGACCGTTTCCGGGGTGCCGTTCTCGCCCTATAGCGACCGTCGCTTTCACCTGTTCGGCGGACGGTTCCGTACCGGAGACCCGATCGAATACGCCATTTCGGCCGCGGTGATCATTGCCTGTATCGGCTTGGGCCACCTGACCGGCAGCAGCAGTTTTGCTCCCTTTTTCTATGACTGGGGAGGCTTCTATAACCAGGGGTTGATCGATGGTGCGGAATGGAAGGCTAACCGGTTCCGGTTGATTTAATGTATTACAAATGTAATACATGATTACCTGTAACTTATTAAATTAAAAGACAAAAGTTGAGGGTTTTATGGGTAGCTTCTTTTATACGGCGGACGCCATCTTTGATGATCCGGTTCAGCAGCTGGCGCGGGAGGCGTACCGGATTGTGATGAACTACCCCCATCAGGGAAAGCTGGACGACAGGCATGTGCTGGCCCTCCGTTCTATCGAGCTGGATATTATCAGCGAGCCGAACGGGATTAGCTTCAATGATAAGTTCAGGCTGAAATTGCAATCAGCTTTGCCGACAGAATCGTTGTTTCCGTAGTTGGCTATTTGATTATTGGGTGATTTGTTAAATTTTTCGATGAGCTGTTTGTTGTTTTTAATTCAAGTATAAAGTTATAGTGCGTTAGATTTGCACTCCAAATACACTGCTTTATCCATCCTCCGATAATCTCACGTATGGCTAACTGGATATAGCCTACAATATCCTTGGACAAAACATACCGATACTAAGGGGATACAATCATGGACAAGTTGTACGCGGCGTGGTGGAACCTGGAGAACCTTTTTGATGTAGAAGACGCACCCGATCGTGCGCCTTGGCTGCAGAAGAAGCTGCAAACAGAACTGGCGGGCTGGAGAAGAAAATCAGCCAACTCGCGACCATCATAAACCAGATGAACGAAGGAAAGGGACCGGATGTCCTGGGGGTTTGCGAAGTCGAATCAAGACCGGTCCTAGAAAAGCTTGCCGCTGCCCTGCACCCGCATAACCACTATAAGATCATTCATGCCGATACCGACGACAAACGCGGTATCGATGTCGCTTTTCTCTATAACAGTGAAAAAGTTCGGCCCGCCCTAGAAGAAACACCAGACGGCCCGCAGCCTAAAGTGTACTCCCACGTTATCGTAAAACGTAATGCGACGCGGGATATCCTGCAGGCGGAATTCACCTGGCAGGAGCAGCCTTTTATCGTGATTGCCAACCACAGGCCATCACGCAGCGGAGGCGAGCTAAGAACCGAAGCTTACCGGATGATGGCAGCCGAAACGCTGTCCTACTGGATGGAGCGGATCCAGGAGCAACGGCCTGACGTACCGGCAATCGTGATGGGGGACTTTAACGATGAGCCATTCAACCGCTCGATGACAGATTACGCGCTCAGTACCCGGGAACAGGCAAAAGCGACGTCTGGCCGGGCACAAAACCCTTACCTGTATAATCTGGTAACGCCGTTACAGGGTAGCGCTATCGGTACGCACAAATACCAGGGGGAGTGGGGGTTTTTAGATCAGATCCTGGCGAACAGGGCAACCCTTGATGACGGCAACATACACTGCGAAGTTAACAGCGTTCATATCATTGCCAATAGTGAACTAATCAAAGCCAAAGACAACCAACCTTTGCATGAAGGCAAGCCGAGACGGTTTAACCGGCCGTCAAGCGAGCATTTCGACCCTGAAGGGTTTTCTGATCACCTTCCCATTGCCGTTGAGCTCAACCAGCCAACCTAAAACCAGATATGCCACCGTACCTGCATGTTCGGTGGCAAAACCATTCATAGGCTCCCACTGTTCACAAGTAAAATAGTTGCTTCCCAGCTCAAGGGGCAGTTTCAGTATCATCGTAACAGGCCCTACATTCCTCAGCCTCTTTTTCTCGATAGTAATCATCAAGCACCAGAAATATAACGAAATGATTGGAAAATATTGACCTGAACAAAAGTTAAACAATTGAGAAGGCGATAATATACATTCACCAAAATTATGCGTGGGACTTAAGGATGAGCAGGACACTATTAATCATTTGTTTGCTAACAGCATCATTATTTTCACAAGCATCTGATGTTTTAATCAAAACACCGCATGCCACTGGACAAGGCTTTTTTTTCCAGAAAAATAATGAATGCTACGTGGTCACGCCTGCACATGTGATTGGCCCTGACTCAAATGCACAATTATTTACCGCCGATAGGAAAAGACATACTGCGATAAAACATCATGTTTTTGACATTGATATGGCCTTACTCCAAGTCACCTCTTCACCTTCACCCTGCAAAAAAAGTCATCCCCCCGTCAACAAACTCAGCACAGTATTAACCGTAGTGAAAAACGGTGAGTTAAGAACAAAACTTGATGATAGCAGTACGCTGCGTACCCCTATCGATATCATCGCAATAGATGAAACAGAATTCCTCCAAATTAAAGCCTCTGATACGAACCGGCCATTCAAACAAGGATTCAGCGGCAGTGTATTATATATAGCCAACAGTATCAGTGGTGTTCTACTGGAAGTTGATGATGGTTATGGTTATGTCTACCGATATGATGCACTGGAAAAATTGCTCAATAACTACTTTGGTATAAATAATCAAAAGCCAGTCAACACAGCCCTTCAACCTCAACATTTAGCGGGTACATTAAATAAAGGCGAGACAACAAAATTTAATATTGAGTTGCATGAAAACAGCCCAATAGAGATCGCCTCCAAAAAGTTCGGGGCCTACATCAAGTACCAACTCGAGATCTTCGATGCCGAGGGCGAGAGAAGGTTCAGCGATGAAATCTGGACCTCGGACTCATACCGCAAGGGCTTCACCCCGCTGACCTCCGGCCCCCATACCGTCAGCCTCACCGGCCTGAGCCGCCACGGCAAGTATGATATCGATATCAGCCAGTACAGCCTCGACAGTACCCTCCGCGGGGCCGGCAACGTCTTTGTCCCCGGCGAGACCCTGCAGGGCAAGCTGGCCGTCAACAGCATTGCCGAGTACCGCTTCGAGGCCCAGGCCAACAGCCCAGTGGAGATCGCCTCCAAAAAGTTCGGGGCCTATATCAAATACCAACTCGAGATCTTCGATGCCGAGGGCGAGAGAAGGTTCAGCGATGGCATCTGGACCTCGGACTCATACCGCAAGGGCTTCACCCCGCTGACCACCGGTCCCCATACCGTCCGCCTCACCGGCCTTAGCCGCCACGGCAAGTATGATATCAATATCAGCCAGTACAGCCTCGACAGCACCCTCCGCGGGGCCGGCAACGTCTTTGTCCCCGGCGAGACCCTACTGGGCAAGCTGGCCGTCAACAGCATCGCCGAGTACCGCTTCGAGGCCCAGGCCAACAGCCCGGTGGAGATTGCCTCCAAAAAGTTCGGGGCCTACATCAATTACCGACTCGAGATCTTCGATGCCGATGGCGAGAGAAGATTCAGCGATGGCGTCTGGACCTCGGACTCATACCGCAAGGGCTTCACCCCGCAGACATCCGGTACCCATACCATCCGCCTCACCGGCCTGAGCCGCCACGGTAAATACCAACTAGAGGTGAAGTAATGAAATTCCGTTTAGCTCTGGGGCTAGCTCTCATCAGCTGTTCACTGCTTGCCAGCCCCCAAAAAGCGAACCTATTTAATGAATCCATGAACGAAAAGGTCAAGGTATCTGGCAGATTTCATGCTGGCCTGCAAGTTAACAATACAGAGAGCAGTAACAAGCTGTTTGTATTCATGCCAAAGGAAAAAGCCAAGCAACTTTGCGTCGATATCACCAGTATTGATGGCGTCTACAAGGCAGAAATCGTCTACCACCTGCAAAGGATACCGGCTGGCTATGTCGAGCTGGAATTCCCAAGCATGTACAAAACACAGCTCAAGCAGTACAAGCCTATGGAACTGGCTATCAAGGCAACCATAGGTGATACCTGCAAAGACCTAGGGCTTCGTAATGTACTTGCCTCCTGGGGCAAGCATACCGACGCGAGAACATTACTGTTACTGATAAGAAGCGATGCTAGGCGAGATGTTGCTTACATTCCCAGCATTAAACACGCTACTCAAAAAGTAAAATGCCGAAAGCTCGAAACAAGTTATAACGTCGCCTATGACAAATATTGTTTATTTAAAGATATCGATCCCCGAAAGGTCACCTCAATAGAAGTCGAACGCAAAAACCTCCGAAAGATCCCCAGTGAAATGTTTGAGCTCAAATAATATGATTAAATTTCTTAAAGCATTTTTCATCAATTTGCAGCTTGCAAACATCATGGCCAGCCACGCGAATCAACTCACCGAGCTGAAATCAAAAACGGGAATGGCTTTGATACTACTAACAACGATTCTTCTTATCGCGCTGGGCTACCTAGCTACGTTCACCTTCCCCTATTTCTCCAAGCAAAGTTCGCTGTTTAATGTCGACGCCCGTACCGAATTTGTCTCCATCTCCCCTTTCGAAGGTGCCCGCTATCCGCAATGGCGCCTTGATAAAGTCCATCTATACGACGGGTGCGACAACAGCCAGGAAACAGTTAATGGCGTCCTTAAAATACTTCCGGCGACAACCATTGATATAGAGAGAATAGAAAAAGGGCCCCTGACCATCACCCTAAACACTCCAGAGTTCGAAGAATCCGGTGTTATAATACGCGATGACGGCTCAGATAAAGTTCTGTCTGATTGTGCTATCCTGATCTTCGATACTGTCAACCAATCTTACATCCTGCCGATTGACGGAACGGTAACGCTAGGCCACCAAATATCAGAGAACAACGCCAGGCCTCCCGTCCTCAAAGGTGGAACCATATATGTAGCAGACAAGCGCATTCTGGCCGATGATTATTACCAAAATACTTCTTTCACCCTTCGTGTCGGCGACCGTTTCTTGATCAGGGAACCACAAACCCAGGCATCCGGTTTTGTCTTCACGAATAACAGTGGCGAACTCGATATTTCTTATCGCGTGAAGGGTAAATCAGGCATGATCCAAAAATATAAATCAGAGCCGATATTAGTCGCCAACAGCTTTTGGAGTAAGTTAGTCAACGATGACATCCTAGCTATTTTCTGGTTTTTCTTACTAACCTTATTCAGCATTATCAAGTCATTGTTCTTTTTAAAATGGAACAACAACTCAAACTATCCACCAAATCTGCCTAAAAGCGACACTCAACCCAAGCAGGAATCAATATAAAACTACAAACCATAATCTTAATGTTAACTCTATTTAAGTCGCCTATCCGTGATTACCCAGTTCATAGGCATAGTGATGCATTTTTTCCCACTCCCCCCGGGTAAAACTGTTGCTTTCTACCACGAGCGGGATCCCGCCGACATCGATGATATCTTCTACAACCCCTAATTTCTCTTTGTCACGGGCCAGCTCGGTACCTTCAAGCAGCATCAGCGGAAAGGCCTTTATCGTTTCAACGCCACGGGACTTCAGGAATTGGATACTGGCCAGAAAGTCATCTGGGGTCTGCCCCGGCAGGCCGTAGATCAGGCTAACTTCAAACGACTGATTCCAGTCATGAAGCTTGTTGATACTATGACTAACCTTCCTCAGATGGTTCGGGCGCTTAATTACCTTAAACTCTTCCCTGACCGCCGTCTGCAGACCAAATTCGAGGTGAACATTGAGATCTGCGCACAAGCTCAGAAATTCCTCGGTGATACATTCAAAGCGCACCTGAAAAACCAGCAAGGCCTTGAGACCAATAGATTTAGCATACTTCAAAATCTGAAGGTGATTCGGCTCGAGGTTAAAAACAGGATCCAGCACATTGATTTTCTGCACTCGCTTAGCCTTGAACAGATCAAGCTCCTGTTTGATCTTGTCCATGCCGAACAGCTCCACCTTCTTTCCCAGCAAATCGCGGTGGGCACAGAAGTTACACTTAAACTTGCAGCCGCGGCGGGTTTCCCAGTGGATCATCGCCTGCCCCGATTCCAGCGCTATCGTGCCGTCTAGGTACGGGGAAGGCAGCGTTTCAAAATCAACAGGCAGAACCAAAACCAGCTTTGACAGCAGAGGCCCTTTCAGAAACGCTTCCGGCAATGCCGATTCCGCGTAACCGGGAATATAGATATCACCACCGGGATACAGCGCCTCACCGCTTGTTTTCATGATCTGATAACCGCCGAGGATAATATTTCCCCAGAAGCCGGCCTCCCGACACAATTTGATCAGCGGCTCTATCAATACCGAGCTCCAGACATAACAGGCCAGCGCCAGGCTGTCGAGTGAACACAAGTCGACTTCGGCCTGAATGCTCTTAAGCACATCTTCCGCTGTCGGCATCATTGCCGCTTCAGTCGACATTTTTATCGCCAGGTGCGCAACGGTAAAATGCGAACCATATAACGGATGGTGGCGGCAGGCCGACAGCAAACTCCCCGCAGCCAGGCCGGTACCGCTTTTGCCACGCTGACTAAAATCAAACGTCACCAGCAAGGATGATTTAACGTTGTTCATCGTATTCCTGGTTATTTTAATTAAGCATTGTTCGCTCGTATAATAACAAGGCTTACCAACACTTTATTCGCCGTTCACTTTCTTGAGGACGTAGAAAGCCCGCGAATGCCGTTTCAAAATGCACACGAAAATATATTATTTATCGGTGAAGGCTAATTACATTTATGCTTGTCGTTTATTTGGATAAAGCAACGGTCGTTACGCTCATCGACAATATTAAATAGGTGCTTCTGGGCCTTTATTAATTTCTTCAGGTTTGTATGCCCATAGGATCTTGGATCAAACGACGAATCCAGACTCTTGAGCCTGGAGCCCATATCCCCCATATACACCGGTTCAGTATTTTCTGCACAGCTGCGATAGGCATTGAGCAGCAAAGTATCCAGCTCGCTGTATTCTTCCTCGACTTGCGGCTCTGCCAGATTATCGAGAAACACAAAGTTATGGCAGGCCCTGCGGAACCGTTCAGGCGTGTCTTTGCGGCCAATGGCCATGATATGGATACCGTGCTCACGGATACGCTGTGCCAGGCTATAGAACCCGCCGTCGCTGGAAATAATACAAACGGCATTGATCCGCGAGTTTTTGCTGATGAGCTCGATGGCATCCATGATCAGCGCATGGTCGGCGGCATCCTTGCCATAATGAAACTGCTGCATTGGCCGGGAGGCAGTATGGTGCAGGATCTCCTGCCAGCCCTTCTGGCAGGGGGATGTCCAGTCGGCGTAAACCCACTTAATCGCGATGGAGCCCAGCTTTTCCACCTCGTCTAGTATGCTGGTATACAGCTGGGATTGTGTGTTTTCGCCGTCAACCAGGACGGCAAATGTTAAAGCAGTCATATTTATTCCTTGTGACTAAGGCCCGGCACTCATTTCCGGGCTCAGCAGGCTCAGTAGATAGTTCGGATATCACTCAGTAGGTAACCCTGCTCAATAAGGACCTTTTTCAGACTTTCTTCAAGATTAGAATCAATATCATGAAGCTTATTAAGAGTGCGGGCCGTATTAATAGCCGCATCGGCATCATCTTCCACGTAGATATAATCCTGCCCGTCTTCATCTCGGTGATTAATCAGCAGCTTATTGCTATATAAGCGATAGCACGTAAATTTATCACGACTGGAAAATATAATTTCGCCTGAGATCTGAACTAATTCATACACGTAATTAACTGGAAGATTTCCACAATAATCAATAAAGGCTTTTTTGGGGTTCAGTTCTATATTTTCATTATGATTAAAATCATACTTATTTCTATCGTAACTATCTTTAATTATACCCCTCATTGACACGATTAGATCAAAAGATACAGCATCATATAAATCAGCCGCCTTCTGAACAATAACTGAGTTCATCAACTCAAGAGAGCTACTAACTTCAAGTATTGGGGAAAATGCTGCTACATTGTATTTACCAAAGATAGTCTTTTCTTCCAGCTCTTTTTTCTGCACCTGGTTAAGTGCAGCCATATCTGTCCCATGCTGGGTAACCAGGGTCTCGATCTTTTGTTCTACCGCATTCTTGATACTTGAATAGTCAAGATTAACAGCGTATTCAGTGGCGTAATTATCCAATAGCACAGAAAGTTCATGGCTTGCCTCTTCACAGGGTGAAGGCTCTGGATACTCATGGAACGCCAGCGACCTTTTTGTTTCCTCGTCAACGTTTGCCAATGCTGGACGTTCATCATAAAACTGCTGAATAAGCGCCTGGTGCTCGGTCTGGTGCTGCTGATTTTCTTGCGCTTCAGCTTCGGCTTGCTGCTTCTGTTCTTTTAGTGTTACAAGCTCACTTTGCAGAGCGCCAAGTTGATCTTTATGATTACTCTCCATGTTGTTGCGCTGCGCCGACTGCTCCTGCTCAAGCTGTCCGTATACAGATTGTTTTAACAATTCAAGGTTTAATTTAGTTCCCCAATAACATTCATACTCCCTAGAGCGCAAATAACCATAATTATTCTGATCTAAACGCTCCCTTATCGGCTGACATATATCATCGAGTAACTCCCTAGTCATTGTCTTACTTACTTCGCTTTTAAAATACGCAAGAAAGCACTCTTGCTCCCAGTTCTCCGGCAACTCTATAGCCGTTTTTTTCACAACTTTAAGCTGATGAAAGGCACTGCCTGGCGCAGTGTTCTTCAGCTTCGGTAACAAACCTGCCAGCTGCTTCATTGTCGCCAGGCCACTGCCATTTGCCCACTGGGAGATCTGCGGCTGGCTGACCCCGCACAATCGGCGTAGCTCATCTTGTTTAATATCCTGGCCCATGGCCATGATAATCACTTCCTGCGTATAAGGATGCCGCTCAGCATTTGTATTGGGATAAAGCACCCCATCAAAACCTAACTCATTGATTCTTCTAGCCAACAGTGCCTTTTGCTGGTTCTGGCTTCTCTGCTTTTTATTTTTCGTACTTGTGGTCATTTTTACCAAACCCATAACTAACTGATTTTTATAGATTAAATCTGATCACCCCCTAAAGTCAACACCTTGCACATAAAACAAGTTGCTTATAATTTACTTATTTATAGTTTGATAAAATACTTATAATAAATAAAACCCAATTTTTCTTGAAAAGTGCATTGATATGGTGGATTTTTTGAAAAACACGCTGTAAAGGAGTATTTCTTCATGATTTGGTGGGTTGGTTACAAAAAAACAATAATAAATAGGTTCGAGCCTCCTTTCTCTTATTTAATTACCAATAAAGTACTTATAAACAACTTATCAGGAGACTTTGCGGACATCGTGATACGTAAAGCACCCAAATTGACGCAAAGAGATCGCAGCAAGCTGGCAATAATATGTGCTAAATACATTCGGTGAATAAATTAACAAGAAAGGGAAAGTTGCAGACACAGTGAGGGATCGTAAAGTACATGGCGAACGGTCATGCAAAGGAATAAAGTTAAGTAAGGAGAGCGATACGAACGGTTATAGCCGTTCGTAATCTTGGCTTGATGTTATTTTTTCGCTTTAAACAGGCAGCCGTGCCGCCTGCTTCGACACCCCTTCAAAAATCGTCTCGCTGATCGCGGCAGGAAAATCAGGGGGGAGTTGCTGGCGTACAGCCTCAACCGCCTGCGCGGTTTGCGCCTTCATTTCAGCCATTAATTCACCGGCGCGCTGCTCTGAAAAGCCCACCGCTTTGGCGGTACTCAGAAAATGGCGCGGCTGGATAGTCTGCCATTTGTAGTACTTCTTCGATCCCGTTAACGCCATCGCCATTTTCGCTTTCTGTCTCGGGATGCTTTTCGCCGCCATCAGCGGGTAGGCCGAGATAATGTCGTACAGCGGCGTCATCCGATAACGGCTGTCCGGCTCCAGGAACAGACTGAAGTTCTTGCCGTGGCCATCAATGGCCGCCAACAGCCAGAACAGAATTTGCGCCCTGAAAAACAGTTCGCGATCATCAACCGGCGTTCGCGAGCCCAGCAGGAACGGCATAATAACCGCAATACCCGGACCGCCGTCCGACTCATATTTCAACGCCGGCGCCACCCCGAGCGCCTGGCACAGATCTTCCTGCGGCAATCGCATTAGCCAGCGGCCGTCCTGTGACCAGCGGCGGTCAAAACGCTCAATCGCCAGTGCTTTGACGTCCTCGGCATGGATGATCTCTGCCTTATTAACCGGCAAACCATAAGCCTCGGCAATTTTGAGACAGAGCCATTCGTTTTCGCAGCTGTCGCTCAGGTCAATATTCTTGTGCGGCAGAATCCCGATCGGCAACTTTAGGATATGGCTGGTAGGGGTCGAGCCTAGCGGCAAATGCCACTGGTTCTTGTACCACAGCAGGCCTGTTTTCTCCTGGGCACCGGCAATAGAGATCCGAAAATCATCGATATCATCCAGCATCCCCAGCGGCACGCCACTTTGATAGCCCCGCAGAACCTTCGCCATACGCGCTTCGGTTAACGGCTCGGCATATACTTGCCGGACATCCTCGAGCGTCGCCTCTGGTGCATACAACTGGATCGCCCCGACACAGTCACCCCCAATCTTGCTCAGCAGATCAAAAGGGCGTTTAGTCTCTGCCTGAAAGCGCGATTGGATACGGCTGCGAATTTCCTCGTTGTCGGGCAGCAAATTATCGAAGAAGTTATACGCCAGCTCACCGTGGTACGGATCACGACGCAGTGGCATCGACAGCGATATGGCCCGCGAACCAGAACGCGAAAGCCATGATGGATGATATTGAAACGACACCGCACCCGATGATGCTTTTGATAAGGTGCCAACCAGTATCCCATTCATCGCAACAGAGAGTGTTTGCATCACTACCACTCCTCATTCCATTGCGAAGCTGCACGGTCACTTTCATTATTGCTATTCCGGGGCTGAACATGCAGTTCCAGATCGAGCGCAGCCAGTAATTTAAACAGAGTATCGAGCTTGGTCCCCTCTGGGGCATTTTCAAACGCCGATACCGTCGCTTGTTTCATGCCGACAAGCTTCGCCGTTTCGATTTGGGTCATCTTCTGCGCCTTGCGCTGATCTCTGACCACATTGGCCAGTATTTTTGCCGAGGTTACCTGCATTCCGACTCCATGCCTACATTATCCGCCATAAAGGATATTCCAATATTATCCTCTTTAGGGGGTATTTTCAACATATCCGCCAGAAGGGATAAGTCGTGACAAGGCAACCGGCGAGACACTTTACTCGGTAATGGCTGATTTCCCTTGAACCTACGCCGTAAAATGTATTACATTTGTAATACACTAACGGAGGTGTTATTCAGTGAAAGTCATCGCAATCATCAACCAGAAGGGCGGCGTCGGTAAAACCACCACGGCAATCAACCTTGGGGCGCAGTTCGCCAGAGAAGGTAAACGCACCCTCGCTATCGATCTCGATCCACAGGCCAACCTCACCGTCGTACTCAGCGGCGGCCAGTTTGAGTTCGATACCACCATTACCCATGTCTTCGATTCCGCCAAGAAATACCCGCTCACTGAAGCAATTATTCCGGCGATGGCAGCAGAGCAGGCGATCCCCAACCTGTCGCTGTGCCCGACCGATATTCGCCTCAGCCGCGTGATCGAGCAGAGCCTGACCAAGGTGCACCGCGAGCGTATTCTGCTCAAGCAGCTTGACACCATCAAGGACGATTTCGACGTGGTGCTGCTCGACTGCCCGCCGAACCTGAGCCTGACTTCGGTCAACGCCATGATGGCCGCCGATCTGTTTCTGATCCCGGTTGACGGCGGGTCGTTCTCGCTCAATGGCCTGGCAGATCTGCTGGATGCGCTGGAAGAGGTGAAGGAAACCGAAGACGTGAACTTCGCGGTATTCCGCAACGAATACGCCAAGACCAACAAGCTGATCAACAACTTTCTCGACGAGCAGCTCAACGAGCTTGACGGCAAGGTGCTCAGCACCTCGGTCCGCCGGACGGAGGCCATTGGCCAGGCTAGCGTGAGTGCCGAACCGCTGCTAACCTACAAGCCAGGTTCAACAGCACTTAACGACTATAAATCGCTTGCAAAAGAATTAATTGCAAGAGTCAATGTATAACAAATGTAATACATAATTATGAAAAAATTAATCGGTACCACGGCGCTGAGCCGCCGAAACAAGCGCAAGGAAGAACCTGAGGCGCAGCAGGAAGTACACGAGAAAATCACCACGGTGGCCACGCGCCGCAACGTGACCACGGGAACCTCCCCGGTCCCGATGCGCCTGCCTGAAAATGACAAGGCCGAGCTGAACCTGTGGCTGGAAGAGCTGAGCGAAGCGACAGGGAAAAAAATCACCGGCGCCAAGCTGCTGCGCGGGCTGATCCATATGCGCGAAAAGCTCAACCAGAAGGCGGTGATCAAGGCGATTAACGAAGCAAACTAAAACTGTAGATGTATTACATATGTAATACATCTACACCCTCAGCATTTAGCTATAACAGTACCCAATGAAGTTACGAGACTTTTATGAATGGCACCAACCGCTCAGATATACGTGCAGGACTGGAAGTCCAAATTGTATTAAAAAAAGACCAACGAACCGGCAACCTGACTAAAGGGATCGTGAAAGATATTCTTACCAAATCACCGACTCACCCGCACGGTATCAAAGTGCGGTTAGAAAGCGGTGATGTGGGGCGAGTGAAAGAGATCCTCTGACAGCCTGATTCCGCTGTACATGGGCTTCATCACGATAGCCATCGATGATCAGCTGCTGCACAGCTGATCAAACATATGCCCATATATATCATTCACTAACCCTTGTGCCTGGTCTTGCAGTTCGACTGTCGGAAAAGAGGCAATGTAGAGAAGGCAGTCATCAAACAGCTTCTCTCCAGCTTGGGAGTAATGAGCTTGCATCGAATGATTACCAGACAGTAATACCTCGGATATTAACTGAGGCAGTACCTTTCCGATTGCTTCAAAGAAGTTCGCCACCGATTCTCTTGCCTGTTCAACATAGCAGTCCCGAATTTCTGGCATACGTAACAAAGAAGCTTCATTACAGCCCAGTAATGCTGCAATATCGGCCGGGTTATCGTAGGAAATACGAATAGCCAAGGGAAGAATACCCCGGTAATCCATTTTTTCATCCCATACCGATAATACCGAAAAGTCATACTCGGCCTGTTTCAGGTACCTACGTTGAGCGGAGAACAATAGATTGCTCGCATACTCATCGAGTCCGACCTCAATCAATCTGTCATGCACCGCTATTACCTTATCAAGCAAACCAACGGACAGCACGGGACGGGCCAGTTCAGCGGCCTGACGGCAGTAATCAAAATAGACCGGATGGTTGTCGATGATGGGAAGCAGTTTCTCCAGGCGGCCCTGCAACTGCCGCTCGGAAAATGTCTCGGTATAGTGGAGCAGCGAGAGCAATCGCACCCGGCTTTCCAGCACCCATCGAGGAGTCTGGTATTTGAGCAGGGCCTCACCCAACGAGCGAATATAGATATCGATATACCGTCGGTGGCAGGCATGGCAAGCCGATTCCACCCGCCTTGCCAGATCAGTGAGTTCAGACTGGAACAGCTGCTTATAGAGAGCTCGCCCCTGTTTGCTCTCTTCACTGTCCGGCGCCAACGGTCTGCCTCTCACCTTATCGACAAACGCCAGCGCAGCTTCTCTAAGAGTCTGCAACTGCGCCAGCCTGGCGGCTTTTTCTTCAAAGTAACGTGCGCTCGCCTCCTGTACCTTTGCCTCGCTACGGGCAATCACTTTGCCAATCCGCGAAGAACGCTCAACCCCGAGATCATACAGCTTGGCACGGCAGCGTATGATCAGCGCCCGGCAGTCCTCGACCTGCGCATCATCCGTAATTGGGGTACCCAGGCAGCGCCGGACCGCACCAAGATCCCGGCGAACGTCCTTTAAAATATCTTTCTCGAGAACATACCTTTGCTCCTCTTCCTGCCTGGCCAGTGCCTGGCGGGCTGCCTCAAGGTGCTCTTTGGCCTGCTGCAGCTGAACGGCGGTCTTTACCCCGTACGGCAACCGCTGCTGCGGCGCAAGGGAGAGCGAGTGCATGCTCATGATCTCCTGCTGGTAGGTAATATCAATCGAGCCAAGAGATTCATCGACAACAAAGTGCGGATAGACAACATCCAGGTGCAGTACCCCCTCGCTGTCGCTTTTCATCAGTGCCGCTTCGGAGAGCTCAAAAGCATTGAACTGGGCCCCTTCTCCTGCCAAGGCTTCCGGCAACATGCCGTCATGATAATTGGAGCCATAAAGCAGTAGGTGAAAGGTCGAACGATTCTTTTCCATACAGTCAGGGCTGAACAACCATACCAGGTTATAACCCAGCTGACGGTAGGCCTGCTGGCGTGCTACCGCGGTTTCGGGGTGCAGCCACCACCGGGTCAGCTCGAAGACCCAGTGGTTTCCCTTTCGGTCGCGGCAGTAGATATCCGGCTGCCGGCGAATATTGATGTCGTGATCCTTACTGTAGATATAGCGCTCTGTTGCCACGGAATCAGCATCAATGAGGGGATCGCGAGATAAAATATCCGCAACCTTTGCCTTGTTGCTCAAGTGCCACGGTCCCTCCCCGCGAAACACCTCACTATATAACTTGCGTTGCTCGCTGCTGGGATGGCAAAAAGGGCAACCTTCGGCCTGCTGTTTGTATTCGGGAGACTTGGTGAAATGCCGGAAATGGAGACGTTGCGTGCCATTGCCACCGGCCAAACGTACCGGCACCCGGCAATGGGCGCAACGATAGTATTGATTGTCTTCTGCCGTCTGGTGTCGGGTGATTCCATTGGCTAAATCCGAGCCTTTTTCAATCTCTGCAATGAGCCGGCTCGCCAGGACCGGGCGGGAATAGTCGCTAACCAGTATCTCCCAACCCTCATGATAACCACTTTTCCCCATAGACAATCACTCCCTGCAAGGCCTACTCTTCAGCCTAAATAGCAAACAATCAGTTATATTTACCGTATTAAACCACACATAATCAACCAGTTGCATCTTATGATTTATTTATCCCGAAGCTGAGATCATAACCTAGTAATAAACCGCCCCTTATCCACAGCACCAGGCCTGTCAAAAAGTTATACCGACCCAAAGCCACTGGCCCGGAGCAAGATAACCACAATTTCTGGGGATAGCTGGCGTGAGTTCATTCGCCTAAGAAGGCTATACGGTACTTCTTCACGATTGCGATAATTTCATGAATCATGAAAAACACTGAAGCATGAAAGTGATGAATGAAGGCTGGCTCTGCAGAGCTACTGCTCAGTTGCCTAAAACTCTTTAGATCTCTTCTATTGTTTAACAGATATCGCGAGTAAACTGCTCCTTGAACAGCCAGTAAAACAAAATGTTAGGTGAGAGCGTAGGTATGAAAAATGAACCAGCCAATAACAACTTTGACATTCAGCGTTATCTGGAGGGGCATAAAAAATTTCAATTTAAGCCAGAGCAAAACAATGACTATTTCTTGCCCGCACTTGCATGCTGTATCGAATTATTTGGTGCCTCATCTAGTTTGAGGACAATGGTAAAAAGAGCCGAAAAGCTACAGAAAGTTTGGGCCGGTATTTCCAACAGCTCACTGAATAATTTAGCCCGGCAGGGCGTAGGTAGGAAAACTGCGGAAAAGCTTTTCCGGTTTTTATTCAGCTTAAATCCGAAGATGCTCAAGCGACTTAACTCGTTATACGACACCAAAGACACGATTTATGCAGGTGACAATTACTGGCCATGGTTAAGTTTCGTTAGCACTCAAAAGGCTTTCGAAGAGAAAGAAGAGTCCGAATTATCACTGTGCATAACCTTCCTCGCCAGCAGAAGTCATCTTAGCAAAAAGCTGAATAACACCTGCCGAGCAAAAGGAACTATAGAAAAAGATCCGTTAAAGATTCTACCATTTTATTATCACCAAGCTAATAAGCATACCCAACTCAATAAAGAGGAAGTCACCGCATTAAATGAAGGCATTCTTATTTTACTACAAAAAGATAACCGTGAAGTCCCTAGAGAAGCCATTGTTGCCATGGTCCAATTTCGACTTGATTTCTATTTCAATTTAATGGCGACCCTAGAAGTTGGTATCTTGAAGTTTTGGCTTAAAATAGACGCTGATATCCCAAACAGAGTACCAGATTTCTATCAGAACGGGCTCTTCTGTAGCATTGCCAATATCCGTAATCAATCATCCCCTTTCAATCGATTCCTCGATGCCCTAAAAGAACGATTTAACCCCTACGTATTAAAGGGGTCATCTCCCCTCAGTGATTATAGACTTGCTACTTTTATTCCCATAAGTAAAGACGACGAACAGTACATTACTTTGCATGAGGCACAGAAACGGCAGTTAAGAAAATGGCGGGAAGAAAGCGCTTATCCAAGCTCTGATACTTTAGAAAAACTGGTTAGCCGTTTACTTGGCTACACTGACCAAGTACCAATAATGGCAAAAAGCTTGGCAACAGTCGGTATCGCCTGTATAGCGATGGATCGGCTAAACAAACAATTACTCAATAACGATGATATTGATTCAGGATTATTGAGTGAGGTTTACGACAGTTATCCGCGTTACTGGCAATATTACCACGAGCAGATCTGGGAAAAGCCAGCCATCGTTGACTAGCTTTTTAAACGTCAACCTATTTTAGGACGAGACAAATTAACGTTTAGGGGGGTTATTATCGCGGCCGCCGCCTGATTTACCACCAGTTTTACTTGGCCATCCAGCACCTTGAGACTTAGACATAATATAGCTCCTTTGATATTTTTTACTAAAGTACGGCATTTCATACACCGTGTTTGATTTCGTAACTAATATTCCCAGATATCGAACACACCAAACAGAGGGGTAGGGAGCACAATTTCATGGGTTGCCCTATCAAATATACGGAAAACAACCAACGTCGGTTTAAACCTTGCCCCCACAGCCAGTACATTATGAACAACAGACATTTAAAATCGTATTGTGGAAAAATTCCAACTAACTCCCAACTCATCCGCAAGGTATCAAGGCACATTTGGAAAGTAGTGATGTCGGCCGCGTAAAAGCGACACTTTAAAAGAAGAGACCTCATAACATGTTAAGGATACTTCCATCTATCAATTAGAAGGTATCAGCTATGGGGCGCTACGAACTCAACCAAGCAAAGAACCAGCAATTTTATTTTGTCCTAAAGGCCGGTAATGGCGAAGTGATCCTAGTCAGTGAGATGTACACCACGAAGGCTGCAGCGTTGGATGGGATTGCTTCGGTCCAAATCAATGCCATCGAGCGTGAACTATTTGAGCTCAACACTGCCAGTAATGGCCAGTTCTATTTCAACCTGAAAGCAAAGAACCACCAAGTAATTGGAACCAGTGAAATGTACACCACGGCCGCCAGTGCCAAAGAGGGAATCCACTCGGTACAATTTAATGGCCATAGTACTCAGGTTGATGAGCTCACCGCATAGAACAAGAAATGATGTATTACATTTGTAATACATCACCTCTCCACCACTCAACGTAACCAGCTGTTAATAATGTATTATTGGCGAGTATACAACCCCGTCTAGGTATCGCAAGGTTCGAGCAGAACCAGCCCTCGGCAGATAGCATGTTTTACAAAACGATAACCACAAGTTGGCCAAAAATCGCTTGCGCCACAGTAAGATGATAAGAAGAATAACTCATGATAAGCCCTCCTCTTTTTCAAACATGTCAATTGCCCCAATGAACAGTTCTAACTCTTCGCATATGGTGATCATTGGACCTTCAGGCGCGAGACACTGCGAAGAACGTGGTTTGTGATTGGCTTTGGCTTGGTTGAACTACCGAGGCAAGGGAAGAATGGCCACAGCAGCGTTGTGTGAGGTAGAGCGGGAGGGCTAGCTTTCCTGAACATATTCAATAAGTGCCGCTGCAATTTAGTGAGACTTCATGCAGTCATCACGAAAAGATGCGGTAGTGTTTACAATATTTATTTTCACGTTTAATATTGTTTCATGATTCATGAAAGGTGAGCAACCGTGAAAATTTGTAGCCGTATACTAAAAAACGCAATCGCTAGGCTCCCCGATGAGTTTCAAACAGAGCTTACCGTTTTTTATACCAACCAAGAAGCTTACGATGCCGAGATTGAATTTAAACTCAGCGGGAAAGCATTGCACTTTCTTGTCGAATGTAAAACGATCCACCGCAAAGAAAGCTTGAAGCACTTTCAGGACCAACACAGTGATACAGACTGTTTGTTAGCCTGTAATTCGCTGAGTGATTTTCTGCGCAATTACTGCCATCAAAATAATATTAACTATATCGATGAAACAGGTAATGCACGTATCGTCGCTAAAGGGCTTTATATATTACTCCAAGGTAATAAACCCACGCCTCAGCAACCTCGCACTTCAATGATGAGCATTGGTATTATGAAGTGCCTTTTTGCTCTTCTTGCTGACAACGATTTACTTACTCAACCCTACAGTGAAATTGCAAAAAAAGCGGACATCTCGTTGGGGATGGTAAGCAAAGCAATCAACTATCTAATCGATAATAAGCATATTCCCAAAAAGAAAAATAACCGAAGATTATTGGACAAACAGTCACTCACATATCAGTGGCTTCTTTCATACAACACCGTTTTACGACCCAAAATCGACATGGTCCGCCTGAGCTCCCCGAAAAACTGGCAGGAATTAGAGCTTCTTCCTGGAGAGCTGTGGGGGGGAGAAATTGCAGCGAGCAAACTGACCGAGTACTTAAATCCTGAGTATTGGTTGTTATTTACCCGCTTGCCACTGCAACAGAAAATACGCCAGTACCGATCAAGGCCCGCGTCTGATGGAAATCTGACGGTCGCCACCCCTTTTTGGGGAGAATCTCTCGAGATCACCCCGTTTGCAACCGCATTATTAAGCACGGCTGAACTGCTTGCCAGCCAAGACAGCCGCAACCAAGAAATCGCAGAGATCATCAATGACCAATACTTACACCTTAAACAACTCCCTTAAGCCCGTATTTGAGCAAGCTTTATTACGAGTTATCAACGCTGTCACTCCTTTAGGGGTACCGTATTTTATTGCCGGAGCCACAGCGAGAGATATTGTTCTTCACGGCATCTTCGGCCATGAACCGATCCGCGCAACACGAGATATCGATACAGCACTCCTCGTTTCCAGCTGGAAAGAATTTGAAGCTATCAAATTAGGCTTACTTCAAGCTGGACTAGAAGAAACTCAACAGACTCACCGATTAAGAGAGCCTGAGAGTGGGCTACCAATCGATATCATTCCTTTTGGCCGCCTGGCTGACAATGAAGGGCAAATACAATGACCACCGAGCCATGACATCACCATGTCAGTGGTTGGCTTCCAGGAGGCTTATGAAAACGCCCTTACGGTAAATCTTAAGGGGAGTGAATTAAAAGTGGCCTCCCTACCTGGCATTGTCATGCTTAAGCTCATGGCGTGGGATGAGCGCGGAGCTGAAAACAGCAAGGATGCCACTGATTTTTACTCCATCCTGTCAAGGTACGGACAAATCCATGATGGTCGATTGTGGGAAGATGCTGATTTCGCAGTCGCTCTTACCCTATTTCGATGGCGCGAAGATTTTGAACGAGACGCTCCACGATGAGAGCCTGCCCTACCGAAAAGATGAGAAGTACCCGGCCAGTGATCATGCGCCGTTTATTATTTCGTTCAGGGATTAACCAATAAATACTGTTACGAAGAATAAGCCGAATTCTGGTTGGCTTCTTCCTTTTTAAAACAGAGGAAAACCCGGAACTGCGCCCGACCCAGGCCGTATCGACCATTATCAGCGAGCAGGGTATGTGACAAACACCGCACTGTTCACCTCATATTCCATCCACGGTAGGTATTTCATAGAGTTACGGATCATATAGACGACACCCACCGATCTTTAGGGCGTACAGAAAAGCCAGAATTCAAACATTACTCTTACTTTGATACTTCACGTATATCTAGTTTCAATACAGGCAATGGGGTAAGCCCTGTGACTTCATCCGGTAGCCCCTCCCCTTTTAACCAACATTCCATAAAGTCGGTCAAATCATCAATCGTGAAGAATGGGTTAGGCCTAATAGCACATTCCCATACGACCAATACGCGCCATCCGGATTCAGCTAAGCTCTGTAGGTTCTTGGTATCGCGCTGGGCAGTCCGTTTGAATTTAGTTTGCCAAAACTGTTGGCGGCTTTTGGGAATATGCCCAATAGAGCAGTTGTGGTGGTGCCAGAAGCATCCATGGATAAATATAACAGCATTGAATTTGGGGAAGACAAGATCTGGCGAACCAGGTAACGACGACACGTTAGTACGGTAGCGCAACCCTCTACTGAAAAGTAATTTACGCAAGTAAACTTCTAATTTAGTCCCTTTTGACTTGAACAGCCGCATATCAGGCATAAAAAAACCTTTGGCGCACATACTAATCTAAGCATACCGCCAAAGGTCATTTGCACAAATTATGGTAACAATGTTATTCAGGTAATACCTGCAACAATAAACGACTCAAAGTCCTTACTGGCGATGATCGGAGGCTGGCTACCCTGTCCAAGGCAAAATTCAGCGCTCCCACTATATCCATCACTTTCGGGTTAGTAACGTGTAATTTACAAAACAGCAGGTACAACGGCGGGACTATATGGAATAGCTTGCCATCGCTCATTATTGTAGAGCCTTAACCGTACTTTACGGCAGGAAGCGAAAGCGTTTTGGCCCTAACCGTGCACCTAAGGAGCAAGACGTTGCGCGCAGCACAGTTAGGTTTGATCAAACCAGCGATAAAAGGGATGGAAGAACAATAGGGAGACATGTGAGATAGAGCAAGTTACCCGGAGGGCTCTGAATAAAGCCTAGTTATGTTAAAACGGCCGCAACACATGTCGGCCGCAGAAAAAAACACAAAAAAAACAAACGAATAAATATCAAATACTTAGCTGCAAAACTTGAAATTCAACTAGATATTACCAAGTCTTTGATATACCTTTTGTCTAACTAAAAGGTTGAGACAATGAATGTAAAAGACGTTACTGAAAAACTAATAAAAGAAGGCTTAGTAAAAGATATCAATGGCACAAGGCGCTTTATTAGAAAAGGGGAACTAATTGCAGGAAAATGTAGCAACCATGACGGATACCATATTACAAAAGAAGCGTTGAATGCTTTTTTATGGATAAAGAAAAACACAACCAGTGAAATCATAAAACACTTTATGAACCATAATATTATTCCTTTCCCCAAAGAGGAAAGCCAATACAAAGTTGCATCTTTTTTTGCTGGTATTGGCGGGTTTGATCTTGGGTGTGAAAGAGCAGGTATGGAAGTTGTATTCCAGTGTGAAATCAATACATTTTGTCATAAGGTATTGAAAAAACATTGGCCAGATACCCCTCTTCATACCGATATAAAGAAGTTAACCCCTGAAGAAATTCCTGAAGCAAATATTTGGTGTGGGGGATTTCCCTGCCAAGATGTTTCTCTAGCGAACCAAGGTAAAAGAAAAGGTCTAAAAGGTGAAAGAAGTGGACTCTTCTATAAATACGCAGAACTCGTTAGCGCAAGAAAACCTGACTGGCTTGTCATCGAAAACGTTCCCGGACTCCTTAATAGCCACGAAGGAGCTGACTTCAGAATCCTGCTCGAAACGCTGGATGAACTCGGGTATGGTGTTTCGTGGCGAGTATTTGATGCTAAATACTTTGGAACACCACAGCGAAGACGAAGAGTTTATATTGTCGCAAGTCTTGGAGACATGCGCTCCGCTAGAGTCCTTTTTGAACCAGGAGCAAATTCAATCATTGATAAGTCGGGCAGAGGCGAGAGGGCAAACTTTGCATCCGGATTTAGAGAGGGCTTATCGCACACAGATGTCTTTGCTATCCAACATGCAAGCATCGGAAGAAAGCACACTGCAGGCCCCCAAGCAAAAGGGTACCGTAACGACGGAGAAACTTACACACTCGACTCAAGAGGAAGTGCCGATGCTGTATGTGCGCCGAATGCAGCCTTTAGAGTACGAAAGACTACAGGGGTTTCCGGAGGATTGGACTCTAATAGACTAAGAGCTGTTGGTAATGCTGTAGCTGTACCCATTGTTGAATGGATAGCTAAAAGAATTATCGAGGTTGATAAAGCTTAAAAAAGGAGCAACTGCTCCTTTTTTTTACAATTTCACATCATCACCAGTTAAAGAAATGAAATCTCCTTTAAAAATAGAAGGCTCAGGACCACCTTGATCGGTAAGCGTACGAACGAAAGTCGCATAATTTGTAAACAACAAGCGATCCTCATCAATAGCCAAGGGAATTGGACCAGGAACTGGTGATGAGGACTTATCTTCACTTATACCCAGCAAGCATAGTGTCCAGTTGTGTTCGCGAAGATCACGTAAATTGGCACGAGATACACGAGGGTATAGATAATCGTAAATTAAACCACCAATAGCAAAAACTATTTTGCCACCAGTTTGATTAACAATATTCCCCTTAACAAGAAACTGTTCTTGCTGACGACGCCAAGCATTCGTCTCAATTGTACCGGCATTAACATATTCTCTAAGAAACACATTAGTTGGATTAGCATTTGCTGACCAATTATCTACATGTTCAGTGATAGATCCAGTCTTGTTCGTTTCTCCTCCTCCCTGCATTTCCAAAAGAATTTCATCAACTTTTGAACCTGGCGCAATATTTCGCATTATATAATCAGCACGATATTTCCCATCAACCTCTTCTATAGGAATCTCTACCTCGCGATTTATAACTATTTGTGCTCTATCAAATTCACCACGATAGACAGTCTTCGATATTTCCCACAATATATCTCTTTGATGCTCAACAAGCCCCGCTTTTACTGACTTATCATTCTCATCTTTCTTAGTACGAGATGTTGCACATAAACGATGCTCACAAACAATCCACATCGTTCCATTAAGTTTACGAACACTACAAACAGGATGATTAGGTTTTTTCTTCTTAGATAACTTTGAACAAAACCCATCCTTAAAAGGGCAAGGAACCAAAGACCCCAAAGCAACAGGCGTTATATTGATTCCATCAATATCAGTCCTTTGCCCCAAATATTCAGCAATAGATACAGCCACATCCACTCCAAAAAAACGACTTATAAACAAGGAGATCAATAACATAAAAAAACTAAATTAACCACGACCAGCCCACCGGTGCCCCGCTAAATTTTGCCAGCCGACCTGCTACCAACAAGCGGGAAACCAAAGGCAGGTACCCACCCAACTCAAACAAATTACGGGGCAACGCCGGGTGGGCGGGGGACGTGGTGGCACCGAGGCGCTAGCGCCAGGTGATGGTCGGAACGACCAACATGCTGGGGCCGAAGGGCATGGTTACGGTGGAACGAATGTTCACCGAACCACGCAGGTACGGAAGCCAAAGTGAACAAACCACCAAACTAGCCACGCAAACAAAAAGCCATCAACTGACACTGAACGTAGCCGCACGAAAACACGCCGTTTGTGTTTTGGTGCGCCGCATTGCCCGCCTGATGGCGCAGCCATGAGGCGACAAACACTCGCCGGCTTGCCCGGCGGCCTTACAGCCTGCTTTCCAAGGCTGCGCGCCAATTTACACATAATGCTTTTATGCCTGAATTTGCCCAGCCGCCGACAGCTTGCCTGGCGCTAGCGGCGTAACAAGTTCGCATAAATTTCATTATGTTAACATTGGTGCTATACCCCCAAGCTTGGGGGATGGGGGTTGGTAACAAAGTTTTTCAGCGCCCAGCGAACGGAAGCGACTGGAGGTTCACGTTCTTGGCCATGACGTTAGCCTGGCATGCAATTGAAGCGGAGCTTTAATGAGCTTTGCATGCGGGGCACTGTAACGTGATGGCTGAAAACACGGAGCCGGAAGACGCTGGAGTGCTCTCGCTGGGCGGCTTTATTGCTCTTGTTCTTTAGCCCTGACCGTTACCTTAGCCCCAAACACCCTAAAATGTATTACATTTGTAACACATAATCATTTCCAATAGCCTAACGGAAAAGACTGAAGGCGCACGGAAAGTTAAAGCTCAAGGGAAATACAGCACAAGCGTTGTTTGCTATTTGGCGGCGCCGATTCACTTTATCTCAACGAACGAAATGTCGTCTTCGGACACCTCGATTCGAACAACAGTACACTCATCCAGAATTGCCCTTTCGAGCCATTCGGATGGAAGCGGCTGGCAGAAATCATCGGCGCCAACCAGCTGGCGTGATATCTGGTTCCAGTCAGCATCTTTGCTTGGATCGCACCCTTGAGCGTAAACGATGCTTTTCTCTGGTGTGGATTCAGGCAGGAATGAAGTGGCCATGAGGTATACCCCTTGGTTGTGAACGAGCATAACTGACGCCTCAGATGACCCTGAAGATGTTGAAGCTCGAGGACGAAGCTTGAATTCTGGCCATACCTTTGAGCGAATCTCATCAGCAGAAAAGGTTAAAATACCCATCGAAAACCTATAAACGACTTTGTTTAGACGACAATATTAACACTTAACGCCATGTTTTTAAGTAACAAAGGACTCAAAAAAAGGAAAGCTGGCATAATACTGGACAGGGATCCCTCAAAAAAACAACCAACAAGGAAATAAACAGGTATGGAACGCATTGAACTGAGCCGAGATGAGACGACAAAGGGAAATATACCGAGGGAAAACGAAGATAGTTATCTTGATATCTGCATTACATACGAGGCCAGAGACCCATCCGAAAAACCAGTTCGCGAAGCACCAATCGAATATGACCTCGACTTATTCAAAGCAACAGGAATCAGACCAAACCGATCACCCCAGAAAACGTTCTGACAAAGGCTAAAAGACTGGTAACAGCAAGTACCCCTGCACCGGAGAGGTAACCACTGCCTATGGGGATGGCACCTGCCTTAAAGAACAGTCCAATCGCATGTGTTAGGTTGCATCACATCTTAGGGCAAATCATTGCGCCCTCATTTCAGATAGTACTTTATATCCAGCCGCAAAACCGGTAGCGGTTCAGCACCCGAGAGCTGGCATGATCTGGCGCCACCAACCAGCCAGCACTCGATAAAATCCAGTAACTCATCCAGGTTGAAGTACCTGGGGGTTCGTACCGCGCATTCCCAAACCGTAAGCACTCGCCAGCCATGCTCTGCCAGCCAGCATTCGGCTGCTCTATCCCGTTCACGATTGCGATCGAATTTAGCCAGCCAGAAACGTCTATTTCTCTTGGGTACATGGGATTTGGGGCAGTTTTCATGGTAATGCCAAAAACAGCCATGGATAAACACGACAGCCCTGTACTTGGGAAACACAAGATCAGGGGTACCCTTCAGGCCACGGACGTGCAGCCGGTAACGGAATCCCCTTGAGAAAATCAGCTTCCGCAGGCCAACCTCAAGTTTGGTGTTCTTCGATGAGAACAGAGACATATCAGGCATTGAAAGATGCTCTAGTTACCGTTTGAACAATTAAAGGCAAGAACGTTTTATCGCGTGTGAGGCGACACTATCAGTATTGACAAGAATATCCAGCCATACAAATGTATTACATTTGTAATACACAAAACATAAAGAAGTCAGTATTGGCAGAACTTACAGAGCATGAATAAAAAAAACCAGACGTATTAACCGTCCGATGAAAGCGCATTCGCCGTCTCGGCGGCTTTGAGCTGGGCAAAAAACTCAGGCGTCAGAGCAAACCCTTCCATGCCCAATTGACCGATGTGCTGTTTTAGATTATCAATATCGATCTGGCTTGGCAGGCGGGTATTGTTGCTCAGATCGCTGTAAGTCTGGATTGCATCTTCAAGGGTTAGGGCTATACGCAGATGAGCTTTCGGTTTTTTATCCTCTTTTTCCGTCCATAAAAAACGAATGTGAGTAACGGTATTTCGACGACAACCTTTACACTCTTCCTCAAAAGACAATTCGATATCCGTTTTTTGAGAGATTTCATTTACCGCTGGAATTAAAAACTTATTCCTGAAATTACTCATCAAAGTATACGATTTTGGCATTGTAAAACGATCGAGCATCCATTGTATTTCATGGCTATAACTTGTCCTTGTTGAACGCCACTGGCAGATAGATTCATACAGTCTCATTGCATAAGCATTGTCGAGCTTTGCCGTGACCGATAAAAGGTACTGAGTAAACTTCTTATCGGTACGTTCCAAAATATTAATAACATCAGGATTAAAATAAACCTGTGTCGTTCTACTTCTTGGTAAGTGCTTGTAGCCAGTGATCCAATAAAGCTTTTCTAATGCTTTCTCTCCATCATCGCCATCTTCATCGGGAATGTAAAACACGATACCTTTTGAATTAGATTTATTATTTTCAAAGCTATCAAGCGAAGAGCGTATATCTCGACTGGTGTTATCGCAGTTAAATGTTGATGAATACTCACCATGTGGAATAGTCACAACAACCTTGCTCGGCTCTTTGGTTATATTTTCGTTCTTGATAATGTTGCTTAACGCCATGTAAATCAGACGCTTTTGGTTTCTATCAAGTGAATACGCAGCAGTGGTCAGCAGGTTGGGCTGCTTTATAAGGGGATGCTTGCTGGTTGGCAGACTCATACGATAAGAACCCAAAGTCGATACATTTTGAACAGAAATGTCATCGTACACACAAAGTCGATAAAATAAAATGCAAAAGTATCGACTTTGGGGATACAAAAAGTTGTTCAACCATTCCCGCCTTGGTCACAACGCATTTCATCCACTTTCACTCGAACAAAACACTTCAAATCGTATCGGGTTTATTTCAAAGAATATCGACTTTCGCACCTAAAGACGTCAATCCGTATCGACTTTAGTCGATCTAACTTCAATTAATATCGACTTTAACTTACAACAATTTGATTTAGAAAAGATTTTAGGAATCAAAAAGATCTTTAAAAAAAGATCTTAAATAAGATCTATTAAAAAGGAGAGGGTATGTGGATAAGTGGCTACGCACTTCTCACACATGCCCTCTCCCATCAACAATAAATAATGATTCTCTTGATTAATGGTTAAGATGCCAGTCGCCGGATCAACACAATCGCTATCCCGCTGGCGATATAAAGGGCTATCACGGATAAGGACGTTAACTCATCAAGGGGTTTATCGCGGAAGAGACGCCAAAACAGCTGGCCCAAATATGCCCCCGCGGGGATACAGACACCATAGGCCAATGACCACTTCCAACTGAATTTCTGCTTTACGGGCGCCATGACATCTCACTGATAGCTATTGGTGACTTTACGATTGGGAATGCTGACTAGCTTCTCAGCCAGCCCCTGAGGAAGATCGGCCAGACGAAATTCACTGACTTGGGATGCCTGATAGCGGGCTTTCCCTTCTCGGTCATAAGAGGCAATCGTCAGTTTTTGCTTGAATGTATTACGGCCTGAGATCACAGGCTTCCAGCGAATTTCATGCTCAAAATCAATCTGTACCTTCCATCCCTTGCCGACTTCCGGATAGGGGATCCGCGCAACCAGCTCGCCATGAGCAATACCCGCCGTTGTCGCGGCAACAACAGAGACCCATAGTTTCGCCAGCTCCCCCGACATTTTTGCAATCGCCCCAAACGGGATAAATGCCAGGGCCACATTCAACCCGGCGCTCCCCATGTGGCCAACGATACGGATCTGTTTGTCACACTCGGCGTTCCACCTGAATGCCGCCTGGTCTGAATCAAAGGTGATGATTTTTGTTAAACGGTTCCGTGAAATTTGGGCTCTATAGCAGTCAGGTGCTTTTCCTGGCCCCATCCAATGCCCGCCATCGGTCCAATTAGAACGCGTGTTGCATAGCCGTTCTAACCTATGCCTCTCATTGCTGTTTAATATTGTTATAGCCATCCGCTCACCTGTCCGAAAACCCTAGCTGGCATACATAATAAAATCGGCCTTCGAGACGACACCTCCCAAAAGGGCATTATTCGAGTGACGTCGAATAAATCGCCGCAACATTACTGAAGTATCAAACCAACGGTGAGCGAATGACTCACGTTCAGTTCCACAAGATACAAGCGTCCATAAAGGTGTACCTAATTGAACAGCTTCCTACCATCACAATGAAGTTGTTCATAAAGTCCAACCTAATACAACTGTTCATGTACAATAAGAGAAAGGCAACTAATTGAACACATTTAAAGGCAAAACATGAAAATTGGCTATGCACGGGTAAGCAGCAGTGACCAATCTCTGGATATCCAACATGAACAACTCACCCAGCAGGGTTGCGAGAAGATTTTCAGTGACAGTGCCAGCGGCAAAGATTCAGAACGTGAGCAATTAACCGCCCTGCTCGATTTTTCCCGGGAAGGCGATGTGATCCATGTAATGAAAGTCGACCGCCTGGCCCGCAACACGATCGATGCCCTGAGTATTGCCGACACCCTGGCCAAAAAAGGGGCCGGTCTTGTTTTCCACGATTTAGGGGACGTGGACATCAACAGCGACATTGGCCGGGTGATCTACACTACGATTTCAGCCTTTGCCGAAATGGAGCGCAAACGTATCTTGCAGCGCTGCAATGAAGGCAGAGCCAAGGCCAAAGCCGAAGGGAGGCACTTAGGTCGCCATGCCAACCTT
>Ga0209379_10000434_pt1 | contig 36653 bp, 18 predicted proteins | sample tdDd001_FD_187124 | JGI IMG/M metagenome (GOLD analysis project Ga0209379, IMG submission 187124) | Marine sediment microbial communities from the Atlantic coast under amendment with organic carbon and nitrate - tdDd00.1 (SPAdes)... | ecosystem: Environmental > Aquatic > Marine > Coastal >... | reverse complement strand
TTGTCATATACCTGTAAACGCAGGGCATAGGCAAGAACGATATAATATAACTGTAACATAAGAAACCTATACTAATACACGAGAAATGACGATATATAATGTAGTTCTATATCTTAGATATATCTGGAGGGTGAATACATGAGGGGCCATGGCGTTAAACAAAGACTCAATAAACTCATATCAATCATACTCATTTTTGGCATATTACTCACAATTGTTCCAATTGACTTAGTTGGAGCTTCTTTTGCTGTGCCAATGGGGGATGATATTGATGTAACCAATATCCGATTCACACGTGAACACAATGGCTTTGATACCGTGGGCGCATTTGTCGAAATTACCGGATCTGGTCTTGAAGGTAAAACCATTCGCTTTGAAAAAGCGGGGATTGGTGGTGGTCTTCAGGAAATGGGTGAAAAGGTAATAGATGAAGACGGATTTGTTAAGTTCACATTTACACCAGAAGAGGCCGCTGTTTTGTCAGGGGTTATTCGTATTGGTACGACAGATGTAAATATGGATTTAGGGACGTTTCCGAACTTAAGTGGTATTGATAAAGAAAATGTGAATGTTTCTACGTATGATGGTTCTGGTACCGATCCAGCTTCAACACTTAAGATATTTGGTAATAATTTGGATCAAATTGGTACTACTTCGGGTGCTGCTATCACAATTGATGCTAAATATGGACGTATTCAGACGAGAACTTTTCATCCGACAGATACGTATGCTGACTTTGGAACGTCAGGTCAAGTGACATTAACAGAGCCCCCATTACCTGGTGAAAAAGGCTTTCAAAATATTGTTGTTTCTAAAACTGACACATCAGCAGGATATACAACTCAAGTTGAGTATTTGTATGGAAATGTATTTAGATTCATAGAAGATCTAGGTGTTACCGACCCTGTTATGTTTCCCAATACAGGTGCTAAAGGTGACTTGGTATACTTCACAGCTGATGATTTTGTAGACACTAAAAATTACAATGCTTACTTCCTAACTGCTCTAGATGGTTCTGATAATTTTACGGAAGAGAATAAAGGGGAGTTTGTTGCGCTTGAGTTAGGCGACCTACCAGCAGACGAAGATAAACTTATAGTTAAAGTTCCAGAAGGTGCAGACTTTGACCTTCGAAGTTACTATGTAGTTTTAACCCATACAGTCAATAATGAAATCATTGCAGAGCAAGTCATTCGTGATGGGAGTAGTAACCCAGAGCAGTTCACTGTAATTGGTTCAGGATTCAAACCAACCATTGAAAGTATATTCCCTCAAAAAGGACCAGATACAGGTGCAAATGTGCAAATATCTGGACGTAATATTCTAACGCTTAACTTACCAGATTTAACGGCAAATGGAGATTTTAAAGACCTATCCCCAGCAGTAAATCCATCTGGTCAAGATAGTAATAAAATTCTTCATATTGAATATGATGAAACAGGCGCCTTATATAAAACGGAACCTGTAACGATTTCTCGAGATATTAAAGTTCAGATTGGTAAAGAAGCCTTCTTTGTGGAAAACGATGATGGTACTTTTAATGCCAATAAGGGACTTCCAGATAGCATATTAGTAAAGACGGATACCATTGATGATGCATTGACGGATCCGTTTAAAGATATTGTCGTAGAAATAACTACTACAATTACTGAAACTAAGGTGGGTGGGCAGACCTATACATTTAGCCAGATTGTTACTGAGCAAGATGGATATGAGTTTGAACCTTCTACATTAACACCTGTGGTTACAGAGGTTACACCAGACACAGTTCAAATTGAGACTTTTAATACAACTAATAAGTTTGCTGAGGATACGCTGATTGCCATCAAAGGTAGCAGCTTCTTAGTAGACCGTGAAGTTGATGACGATGGGAATGCATTCACACGTTATCCAACTGTTTTGATTAAGAAAAATAATGATAATACATTCTTAACACGTTACCAGCTAGGATTCTTCCCTAATGAAGAGAGTGGTGGTGTTCGAGGTATTATTAAATATAAGGATGATGAAACAGGAGCTGTTGAAACAGTATTAACCGATGACGATGGTGATGTAGTTGAACTAGATATTACTGTAGTTGATGCAGATAATAATATAGTTGACGGTACTGAAGGTAATGATGTTGGTACTAAAATTTTAATTAAAATACCAAACATATCTTTATTAAAAGACGCTGGAATTAAACATATACAAGTTACCAATCCTAGACGTCAAAGTAGTGATTACGGTGCGTCAACGATTAAGTCTGACACGATTTCATTTATTAAAACATCCGATGTTCCTGTAATTGAAAGCGTTACACCTCAAATTACAACCATTGAAGGTGATGTTGAAATTGAAGTAACAGGTGCTAACTTTCAGGATGGCGTGCGTATGTTCTTAGATGGTGAAGAAATTACTGGATTTGCAAGAGATATCGCACCGGATGGTGAGAAAATCCTATTAACATTCACTGCTCCAGCTGGACGTCCAGGGACGACTCAACTCCAAATTATAAATCCAGATGGTGGACTTGCAGTAAAAGATTTCACATATGTAACATCGTTTGCAAAAGATCCTATAATTGATGATTTTAATCCTAAAATTGGTACGGAGGGATCACTTGTAGTCATTGATGGTGATAACTACTTAAAGCCAGATCCTACATCTCCAGATACAGATGGGTATGACGGATACCGATTGATTGGTACACGTGTTTACCTGGATGGCGAAGATGTAAACCAGTACACATTTGATTCTTTAGGGAACATAAAGTTCAATACCTATGCCTCTCCGTCTCCAGCTGCAATTGTGTTTAATCAAGCTGGTAGTGTACTATACTCACCATTTTATGAAAATGCTGTGGTAACCAGACAAAGTGATAGTAAAGTATTCTTCTTTGGTAAAGACAAGTTTGGAAATCCGCGTATTACTAACAATGATGATGAGTGGTATGACATTAGACGTAATTCAGCAGACACGGGTTTTGAAGCATACGATGAAGATGACACACTGGTTGGAGCTGTGACAATTAGTTATACATCACCTTCGGATACAACAACGTTCACCATAACAGGTGGACCAACATTTGTTGGTGTGATGGACAATAAAATTATTCATCAGAAAAAAGATGCTGCGGGTGCAATCTATGCTGATTTAGCAGATTATGCAGAAAGTATCATTTTATCAGATGGGACATCTTTCTATACGTTAACTAGAAATTTTGAAGGAAATATTAGACTTTCAAATGGTAAAGACAATCTTTATACCATCAAATGGGACAATGACAACACTAAGTTTGTTGCTCAAAAAGATAGTGGTGGTACACAAGATTTAACAATCGCTTCAAATGGTTTAAGTATTTCAGTAGGGACAACAACGCTTACATTCTTAACACCATATGTACTTGATGGAGATACGGGTGAGATTACAGGTGATAGAACAACTGTAGTAAGTAAAAATCAAGTTACAATAAGTGTTCCAGGCCTAACAACTGGTAAAGGTTATAAAGATCTTCGCGTTGTAAATCCAGATACAAAATTTGCTGAAAAAACAGGTGAAGAAGGTTTCTACTACGTGACTCAACCAAGCTCAAGACCTGTCATCACTGATGTGGATCCTAATAAAGGGTCTGTTGATGGTGGATATGCCATTGATATTTTAGGTAATGACTTCCAGGACGGCATGCGTGTATTCATCGATGGTGTAGAAGTTCCTCAAGATGATGTAAGTATTAATATTGATGGTAATGTTGCACGAATTCGTGTACCTCAATATAAGAGAGATCTAATTGGGACGTATGGTGTGGATAAAATTGACGTGGCCGTAGTTGTCCTTAATAAAGATGGTGGCAGCGACTATTTAGATGATGGATTTAAGTACATCATTCCAGTGAGTTCACCAAATATTGATCGTATTACACCGGTTACAGGTACTGCAACTGGTGGAGATATTGTAGAGATATTTGGGTTTGAATTCAGATACTTTGAACCGTATCAAAACTTGGTTGGTGGATCTGAGTACAATCTTGGAGATAGTTTTGAAGATCTTCATGCAAATGGGAAGTGGGATGATCTGTTAGACATTAATGCAACAACAGATGCAGATGATGATGGTATTGCAGATATTATTACAAAAGTACCGGATTCTCAAACGCCTTATTTTACACACTACCTTGAATCAAAAGTGTTACCAACTGTATTCTTTGGTGAGCAAGAAGCTAAGATTGTTGAGTTTGCACCGGGTTATATGAAAGTAATTACACCTAAACGTGAAGCAGGTGTAGTTGAAGTGTCCGTTGTTAATAATGACTTAGGTGTTTCTAACAAGGTGAATTATTCATATGTTGCATCTTCGCCGACAGTTACAACAGTTAGTCCAGATAAAGGGCGCAAACAAGGTGTCGAAATAAAAGACATATACGGTACGGATTTTTATAGGTCAACAGTTAAAGGTTATCTGAATAATGATGACGATACGATTGTTGAGCTTCCAGACGTACAGAGTATTGTTCGATTTGCTGATATTGATAACTACGAGATTGAAAGAGAGCTACCTAACTCAGGTCTAATCTTTAATCAAAGAACAACAGTGCAACTTGATGGTGGTTTGACGGTGTCTTACGATGGTGCTGCAAATACCATTCAAATGTCTATTGAAGAAAATGGGAAAATATATACAAGAACATTTAACAATTATGATGATTCGGACGTATATTTACCAGCTGAAATGCTGACTGCGCCTGATTCGACCTACTATACACCAAATGGGTATACTGAAGGTAATGGTTCAAGCTATTCAGGAAAAATATTTGAATATGTGAGAGCTTATATTGAAGACAAACGATTGATTATTGAAAGAGGGTACGCACCAAAAGTAACCTATGACAATGTCACTCATTTAATAGTAACAACACCTTCTTACTATACAATTGATCCGGTTAAAGTCCGAATAACTAACCCAGATGGTGGTTTTGTTGAAGCTGATTTTACTTATACCAATCCGGATTCTAATCCAAAGATTAAATCAGTGGGGGCGAATGCCCTATCACCTGACAGCACATATTTTATGGTTGAGGGTGCAGTAAACGGTAAAATTGAGATTGAAATTATTGGACTCGATTTTAGAGAAAATATTCAAGTACGTGTTGGGGAAAAACAGGCAACGGTACAAGAAACTACAACAAAGACAATTGATGACGTTGTTTATGATGTTCTTATTGTTACTGTACCAACAGGTACAGACACAGACGTGGGACAGAAGTATCCAGTTCTTGTTGAAAATGATGACGCAGGACTTGCAAACTCTGCTACCCTAGATAACTTGATTGGACCTAACCACGGTGCACAAACCATACCGTTCTACTTTATTTATAGAAAGCCACTTTCTGCACCAACAATTTCAACTGTTGTACCTGGTGAAACCAGTGTTTATGGTGGTCATGAAGTTGTAGTTACAGGTAAAGATTTTAGAGACGGTGCAATTGCTATTGTCGGGGTTGTTGGTGGTATTCCAATAACTGAAGTTACAATTGAAAATGATGGTACAATTTTGAAATTCACAACACCTACAAATATGACGGTTGGTGAGAAAGCTGTTGTTGTACAGAACTCTGACTTTGGTCAAGCTGTACTTGAAGGTGGGCTTAAAGTTGTGTCGTATCCACTTATTGAAGAAGTATTAAATGAAGCACAAGATGATGATCCAGGTAGGCTTTCAGTTGAGGGAGATGAGAAGTTTGTTATTAAAGGCTCAGGATTCCAAGACGGTGCACAAGTAATATTCTCGGGCGTTCGCTCAGTGAGAACGGATGAGAGTATTGATGGATTTGTCGGACTGTGGCGTGACGATAAGTATTACATTATTGAAAATGGTACAGAAGCAGCTGCAGTTGAGTTTGTGGATTCACAAACATTAATTGTTACAACGCCTGAATTAAACAAAGAAGAAGATCTCACGATTACTGTAATTAATGCAGATACAGGTATTTCAGATGGTGAGACAACGGTTGAATATTCTCAACCAGTCCCTCAAGACCCATTTGGACTAAAAGTTGAGTTGATTGATGAGCATTTTATCAAGTTGTATGATTATGCTTCAGATGGCGTAGAATACTATGAAATTTACTACAACATCAGTGACATTTCACTTGCCAAACTAAAACTTAATGGTTACAAGGACTTCACGTATCTAGATACTACCGATTTGGAGCCTTATAAAATTACGAAGTTACCTGGTTTCGAAAAAGCTGAGAAAGGTGATAAAATCTCATTTGTTCTAAGAGCTGTTAATAAGTTTGGCATGTCAAACTACTCAAATATTGCCTTTTTAACTTCTGATCAGTTTGAAGATATTGAGTATATTGGCGAACCGGATGTAGATGGTGGTTTAGAAGTAGAACCAGGACAAGATTACAGGCATATTAGTGCAGGTGATGAATCTTTAATTGACTTAGCAGGATCGGAGTTACCTCCTAAACTTGAAATTGATTTACGAGAGTACGAGTTTGACAATGCCACAGTACGAATAATAAATGTACCACCTGAAGCTGTGAAAGGATCTGGAACCGTTGTTTATATAAATTATGGTGATTTGAAGATGCAGTTTATTCCAATGAACCTAAATACAGAGACTTTCCGACAGATGAACTTCATATATGAAACATATGGTCAAATTCAAGCCAACTTTGAAAGTGGATCATATTCAAGTTTACTTCAAGGTGATATTCCACGTGGTCAGCGTATGGCTAGCTCTATATTCAAGTTAGGATACAACGCGGTAAATAACAATCAAACACAAGCATTCAATAGCATTAATGGACAGATGGATGTGGTTCTACCTTATGATACAGCTATGTTAAGAACCAGCGATGAGTCAACAATAAAGTTATATAAGTACGATTTGAATCAAAAAGAGTGGGTCTTCTATCCCGCGACAGTTAACACACAAACAGACGAAGTCCACGCACGTGTGGGAGACGCAGGATACTATATGCTCCTAGCGGATCGATAAGAAGGTGATGACATGAAAAAAATCAGTATATGGGTATTAGTTTTGGCAATGGTTGCACAAGTCGTGTCACCACTAGGGTATGCAGATATTAATGTAGATATTCCTGTGCCTGAGTTTCGTGCTGCTGTATTAGATATTGGTGAAATGACAACATACAATGGATATGCCAATGGTGTTCAGTTGTTAAACAACACCCAGTATCAGGATATCTCGAGCAATCCATTTGAAAAAGACATTATCAGAATGGCTGCTTTAGGGTATGCAAGCCGATTTGGAAGCGAAAACTTTAGACCGGAAACAGAAATAACAGGGTTTGAAGCCATGAGATACTTTGTTTCAATGGCTGGACAAGATTTAGCAGTACAACAGGCAGTTTTACCACAAACCCCTGGTTTGTCAGATAAAGCAATTGATGCTTTATATAATGAACAGTATGCTGCACAGGCTCTTGCTCAAGGTGTGTTACTCCAAACAGAGTATCGTGATATGAACCTCCCTGTTTCTAGAGAACAATTAGGTGTTTGGACTGCGCGAGCAATAAACTTGCAACCCGTTTTTACAAACATTGAAAACGTGTTTGGATTTAATGACTATGGGCTTGTAACGCCAAGTAATAGAGGTTTGATTGAAGCACTTCTTCGTGAGGAAATTATGACATCAGGCAATGATGGAAACTTTAATCCTAGAGGAAGTATGACGCGTGGCGAATTTATGGAAGTTTTAAATGCAGCTTCTCAAACCCTATATGAAGCCAATGGTATTACTAGAATGTACGGTTTAGTTACAGGTGTACAGGAAGGTGAAACGAAAGAAGTGGGCTATGCTTTGAATGAGCGTACTCTGATTGTTCGTAATGTTGACGGAACAGCAACTGCCTTAAAAACAAACGTTAACAATCTTACTAACCAACAAATGGATTTTGTTGTTTATAAAGATGGTGTTCCGTTTAATTCTAAAGCAATTCTTGTTGGGGATGAAGTTGAGTATTTGATTCGGAATGACGAAGTCATTTATGCAGAAGTTATTGATGATAATACTATTCTTGATAAAATCCGTCACACTCAAGAACAAGAAGGAAACATGACTACTTACTTCGGTAGTATTTATGAAACCTTAGAGCAAAAACATTGGGTGGATGATCGTTATGTAGATTCTGTACGTTATAGAGTTAGAACCTTTGATGGTCAGACATTTGATTTAGTTGTTGAGACAGACCTGTACACTGGTGTCACAAACGACATGATTGTGTATAAAGATCGCCAAATGGGTGGTATTCGCCTTCTTCAAGAAGGTGACAATATTTCCTTTGTGGTAAAAGATTATGATACGGTTGTTTATGTAAGTGCTATTCCGTTATGGAATGACAAAGTATCTGGTACAGTAAGATTTGTTAAAACAGATGCTGAAGGTAGAACAACTTTAACTGTATTTGGATACGACGATGTAATTTATGAGTACCCTGTTGCATCTTATGCTAATGTTACTATTAATGATACTTATGCAGAACTTAAAGATTTGTTATATGGTCAAGATGTATCAGCTGAGTTAAATCAAGGGTATGTTGTTTCAGTTACGTCTGAAACATTTATAGAAAAGCCAGGATACATTCCTAAGTATGGAAAAGTGCGTTCTGGAAAAGTATTTGCAGTATATCCTGCTGGTATCGTGTTTGATATAGGTGGAGATAGGCAAACATATACTATTCCTGACGGTGTTCCTATTACAAAAGGTGGCGTGGCAATTAGTAAACATGCTATTAAAGAAGGCGACAGTGTAAAACTTTTCTTTGACGATATTTATACAGATATGGTCTCAAAGATTGAAGTTGAAGGTGTTGAAAGACTTATTAAACAAGTTTACAAAGGTCGCTTAGGGAGTGTAAATGAACTAAAGCAAACTGTAACTTTAAATGATCCTAAATATCTTAAAAATGTGAGTTGGGAGTCAGCTGATTCTTATTCTATGGAGTTTGATTTAGCAGACGCAGTTGACATTTACGATGGCGATTTAATGGTTTCCCTAGATGATTTAGAAAGAGATCATAGATATCAAACAGTTTATGTAGTTGTTGAGGATGTGTTTGGTGAATCAGTTGCATCTAAAGTATCTATTAAATATGGTGGTGAAAATGTCTACAGTGACACCATCCGCCAGATTAACGATGCTTTAGGTAACATGGAACTTGAAAATAGATTAAACTTAAACCTGACAAAAGCAACTATAGTTCTTAAAGAAGGGCGTATCATTGATCCTACTTTATTAGATAAAAAAGATAATGTACTGGTTGTCAGTGAGTATCAGTTGGGTGAAAACAACGCAAATGTCATTAAAATGATGACGAGTACAGAGGATATATTTGAACGTGTTTATATAGGTGCTATAGAAACAGTTGGTGGTAATTACTTTAGCCTAAGAAACTGGGCGGATATGGATGACAATGAATGGAATGCAGTAGACGACTCACAGTCAGAACGATTCTTCTTCCATACGGATACTGTGATTACTGATATCACAGACTTTGACTCACCTAAGCAGATTAAGTCTACAAACTTCTTCCACAATTCTTATGGACGTTCTGAGAATAAAGGGACAGATAGTAAAGGTCTGACTTATGAACGATACTATGCAGTGGTTGTACTGAAAGAATCAGATGGTGATACGAGATCAATTGCTTCTATGAACCTAATGCATAAAGGGATTTTAAAAGATCATAATATTGATGATAACATCACAGATATTGATAAAATCAAAGATGAGTTAGAAGAAGTTCTAGATGATATGTTCTTAACACGTGGTGTTGTAGATAGTATTGACACAACATGGTCAAGAATAAAACTCACAGATTCCAATGACTGGATGTCATCAGTAGCAGAGTGGAGAAGTAATACACTGGATACTTATGTTGAGTATCCAAATGCTCAAATCATCAAAGACAATGAAATTATCACTGTGGATGAGATAAAGGCAGGCGATAGTATTTATGTGTTAAGAAATGATGAGAAGGCTCAAGTAATATTTGTGAGTGAAGACTAGGAGGCGAGTTTATGAAATTTCATATGAAAAGTATCATTGGATTGCTTCTAATCTTTACCTTGATTATGCCTACGTTTTCAATAGCTGCAGAAATAGGCAGTTATGATGGGGGCGTACTCGGCGATCCTACGATGACTGAGAATACTTACGAGTACAAAGAAATGTTCTTTTTAACAGGTAAGCCGATTGAGTTAACAGGTACGGTGCTGGTTCCAACAGCACCGACTGCAGGATCAACAAGTTACTCACAAGCTTATACTTATACGCTTCAAAATACTGCTGAGAACATAACACTCACTCGTAATGTTACCTACGATATTGTTGAAGTTGTGAATGAGTCTATGCAACAAACAACTTACAAAGCGGATGTTAATACCTTGTCAGAAGCAATCTCAGTTAATGGAACAGAGTATACACTGGGTGGTTACTTGTTTGATGAATCAAGACTGATAGATAACACACCCGCGGTTGACTACTTTAACGGTAATTTGTATGCAAAGAAGAAGTACTTTATCAACGGGGATCAGATCACAAATAGTGGTGTCATCACAATAGAAGTAACGAGTGATAGTTATGTTGGCTATGAGCATTTGTGGGGTGAATCGGAAACACAAGTGTTGAACTACAACATAGAAGGTGCTATACCAAATGCTACTGATGCTACACAGACTGATATCTGGACAGGCCAAGTAACACTAAAAATGAGTACATTAACAAGGAATCGATTTAAGTATATGGAGACAGATCCTCAAAACATTAGTTTTAGAGGCAACTATGTTAAAACTTCGAATGATGAGAATGTGCTACAGTATACTTATAATCTTCCTACAGTAGACACCTCCGGAGCAGTGACTGAGACAAGTAGAGTCGAAGGGGAAGTAAATCTTCGTAACGACATTATTACTGACAATACAAGTTTAATCACATCGAAAATACGAGACATTGGTGGACATTGGGCAGAACGTAGCATTTATTTGCTTACGAGTTTAGAAGTCTTTTCTGCAGATACATCCTTCTTTGGTCCAGATCTGCCAGTGAATAGAATGGATTTTGCTAAGGCGATTACCAAGTCGATTGCTGAAGTTGAACCTTTTACACAACAAGACCTGATAAAACGAGACCGTCAAAGAGATCGTGAAGACCTCTATATTGACGTAGACAGTGATGATCCAGAACTTGCTTTTGTTGAGTTTGTAAAAGAAAAAGGGTTAATGTCGGGTGAAGGTGATTACTTTATGCCAGATCGCACCCTCAGACGTGCAGAAGCAATAACAATTATGGTAAATGCATTAGGGATGACGCATCTTGCACCTGCACCACCATACAAAACTGTGTTTGCTGATGATGGTGATATTCCTAACTGGTCTAAGGATGCTATTTATGTAGCGAACGAAATAGGATTAATTGGTGGATATGAAGATGGAACCATTCGTCCTGATAAGATTGTTACAAGAGCGGAAGCGGCTGCCATGTTAGAAACATTTATTTATCATATTAAAGATAACATCACATATGATTATCGCGAGAAAGTAATAAATAGATATTAGAATCATTAATATGGAAACAAGGAACAAGTATTTGTTTCTTGTTTCTTCTATTATATATGTGTTTATACATGTAACATTTTAGTTAATAAAAACAGATATACGTGTAGTAAAACCAAATAGTGGTAGTTATAATATAGTGAGAAGTAAAACAGTGAATGAGAAAGAGGGAAGACGAATATGATGAAGCAATTAAGAAGAACCCTATCACTCGTCCTAGTGTTGATACTTTTAACAGGATCGACGAGTGCTGCACTTCCAATAGAACCTGTGGGAGAAGAACGATTAGACTATCTTGAATTGATATTAGGTGTAATAGAAGAGTATTATGTTGAAGACGTCGATTCAGATACCTTGGTAGAAGGTGCATTTAAAGGTGTGTTTGATCAGTTAGATGAGTACAGTACTTACTACTCTCCAGAAGAATATAAGAGATACAATGAAGATATTGGCGGGGCTTTCGGTGGAATAGGAATAACAGTGACCAAAGATGATGAATCAGATTTCATTAAAGTGATTTCTCCAATTGAAGGCACACCTGGAGATCGCGCTGGAATTCAGCCCAATGATTTGATTATTGGGGTCAATGGAAACTCTATTAAAGGCTACACCCTTGAAGAAGCTGTGAAGATAATGCGAGGAGAACCAGGAACAAAGCTGAGACTATCTATTCAAAGAAATGGATTAGTAGATCCGATTGAAGTAGATATAATCCGTGAAATAATTGAAGTAAATCCAGTCAGAATGGAAGTACGTGAAGATGGACTGGTTAACTTCAGGCTAAAATCATTTAATGAACACTCTGCTTCAGATGTAAGGACAGCACTTGAAAGCTTAAAAGATGAGACGAGTCTGAAAGGAATCATTTTAGATTTACGTAATAATCCAGGCGGCAGATTGGACCAAGTAATTGATATTGCAGATATGTTCCTTGAAGTTGGAGCTCCAATTGTCCAAGTTGATTATAAAGCTTACTCAGATAATGTATATGATTCAACGGATGAACCTTTAGTATCATTACCGATAGCAGTGTTAATTAATGAAGGGTCAGCGAGTGCTTCGGAAATATTAGCTGGCGCTTTACAAGATAATGGCATAGCAACTGTGATTGGACAGACGTCTTATGGCAAAGGCACAGTTCAATCTATCACAGATCTAAGCAATGGTGGTGGCATTAAGTTGACAATTGCTGAGTATCTAACCGCTGATGGCAACAAAGTTAATGGTGTAGGCATTACACCCGATATTGAAGTAGCAAGTAGAAATCGTCTAGGTGAGTCAACAAATGCCGATTTTGCACCGATGATTGAAGATAAAGATCACATGCGTGGTGATGTTGGTTTAAACGTTTATGGGGCACAGCAAAGACTGGTGTTCTTAGGATACGATGTTGACATTTCAGGTACTTTAAATGAAGAAACTGAAAATGAGCTTAAGGCGTTCCAGAAGGAATCTGGTATAAAGATTACTGGTGCGTTGGATTCATTAACACGCACTGGCTTATTTACTGCAGTTGCTAATCCAGTAGCCGGTGATGTAGATGAACAGTTTGAGAAGGCTGTGGAGTTGTTACTCAAGTAGAGTTAAATATGGATTCAATGGCATAAAGACCTTAATTAATAGTTTAAAGTTAATAATGTAAATCGACATTAGGCGCTGATTGCAAGTATAATTATCATGAACAAGGTACTTTCTAGATTAGAATAGTAACCAATCTATGATTTTATATTTGTAGTCAGCGTTTTTTTATGGATAAACTATCCCCTTTATCCACAGTATCCACATTTTTACTGGAAGTTAGGGACATATTGATTGTTCTGTGGTATAGTGGTATAGCGGGCTAAAGCTCATTTTGGTCCGCCGTTGTTACATTGTAATATGACTGTAATGGTTATGGTGCTGATTTTAGGGTATAATACAACCTGTTGTGTTTACCGAAGTTAGCTTTGTTTCTAATTTACAGTTATGTTACAAAGCCTAACGGCTGATTGACCCTCGTTTCGCGCGAGTGATATAATCAGTCTAGAATCGGTAAATGCCTTCGGGTCTTAACGATTCAAAGGCAACAACCGCTCTAGTTGAAGGGAGGGCCGGTTGGTATTGTACAATCTTCCCTTCAGCACAAAAAACTCTACTACATAACAAGGAGGAATTGCAAGATGAAGAGAATTCTTTCTCTAGTTCTAGTACTAGCATTAGTACTAGGCAGCGTGCCGGTAGCGTTTGCTGCTGAAGAATCTGCAGGTGATATGCTTAAAACTGCAGGCTTCGTAGCTGGCGATCAAGACGGCAACTTGAACGAAGATCAACCTCTAACGCGTGAGCAAATGATGGTTCTGATCGCAGAAATGAATGGTGTTAAAGAAGAAGCGGCTACATTTGGTATCCCAGCTGATTTCTCAGACGTATCTGAGGATGACTGGTTTGCTCCATATGTATGGTACGCATTCTACCAAGGTTGGACTGCTGGCATGGGCGACGGCTCATTCGGCGCTGGCGTAGGTGTTGACTCTAAAATGGCGTCTACATTCATGCTAAAGGCACTTGGTTACGAAGTTGCTGACTACAACACTTCTGTAGAAGAAGCTGCTGAAGTTGGTATCGTAGTTGAAGAATCAGCTGCTATGACTCGTGGCGAAGGCTTCACAGCTATGTGGTCTACAGTAAACCTTCCTAAGAAGGGTTCTGAAGTTGCACTAGGCGTTGAGCTTGGTAAACTTGAAGAAAAAGAAGCTCCAATGGTTGAACTAGCTGCTGATTTAGATGCAGTTGAAGCTATTGGTAACACAATGCTAGAAGTTACTTTTGCTGATGACGTTGATGCTGCTGCTGCTGAAGCTGCTGATTACGTAATCGTTGAAAAAGGCACTACTACAGCTCTAGAAGTTAAAGGTGCTACTGCACAAGATACTGATATGGCATTTGTAGAAGTTGCTGCTATGAAGTCAGGTCAAGCTTACACTATGACTCTTGGCGAAGTTTCAGTGAACTTCACTGGTATTGCTAAAGTTTCAGATAAGCCTGAAGTTGATTCAATCAAAGGTACTGATACTGACCGTGTTGAAGTTAAATTTGACGCTGTTATGGACAAAGCTACTGCAGAAGATATCGCTAACTACTCTATCGACAAGATCGGTACTGTAACTGGCGCTGAGCTACAGAGCGACAACAAGACAGTTGAACTTGTAGTTGAAGGTTTCACTAAAGTTCAATCTGCTAAGATGTCTGTAGAAAACGTACTTTCTATCGATGGCGTTGCAATGGCTAAAACTACTAAGACATTCTACGCTACTTTCGACAAGTCTGCTCCTAAGCTAGACGACGTTGTTAAAGCTTCTACAAACAATGTTGAAGTAACTGTATACTTCACAGATGATCACGGTGTAGACGAAGCGACTGCTGAAGACGTTTCTAACTACTCTATCGATGGTCTAGAAATTCTTGAAGCTGTTGCTTCTAAGAAGATGCTAAACTCTTCTAACAACGAAGTTTCATCTGATTACTACAACAAAGTAGTTCTTACTACTTCTGAGCAATCTAAGAGCAAGAAGTACACACTAAAGATCAACAACATGATCGATGGTTCTTCTGCTGCTAATGCAATCACTAAAGAACTAAGCGATACTTTCTACGGTGGTAAAGCTGATACTACTGAGCCTAAGAGCCCACAAGTAACAGTTCTATCTCTTACACAAATCGCTGTTTCATTCACTGAGTCTAACGAGCTTGATCCTGCATCTGCTCTTGACCTAGCTAACTACTCATCAGTTGGTGACGAATTCGATATCCTTGACGCTATGTTCAAGAATGACGATGACGAAGAAACTGTAGTATGGTTAACTGTATCTGAGCTTGACGAAGACGAGTCTTACAAGCTAGAAGTTAACAACATTGCTGACGTTTACGGTAACGCTATGGACGACGAAGAAAGAGATACATTCCGTGTTGGTTCACTAGTAACTAATGCTCCTACGTACATCTCTGGTATCCAGGTTACTGACCTTGAGAACATCGTTGTAACGTTTGCACAACCTGTAACTGAAGTAACTGCAGAAGATCCAACTAACTACGTTGTTGATGGTGACATCGGCCGTGCAGTTTCTGCATCTTTCGCAACTGGTTCTGATACGAAAGTTGAAGTTAAGTTCGAAAAAATGAGCGCTAACAAGTCTTACGAACTGACTGTAAATGGCGTTGAAACATTCTCAGGTTACGCTACTGAAGATTCAACAAGAACATTTGTAGCTACTGCTACATCACAAGATACAACTAAGCCTACAGTTGAATCTGTAGACAACGAAGATCAAGGTATTGTAATGATCGAGTTCTCTGAAGAAATGATGGCTTCATCAGCTTCTGGTTCTATGATCGTTAAGTATGGTTCTACAACTACTACGCTTTCTGCTACTGCAGTAACTGGCGAAGATGACAACATCGTTGTATTCAACGCAGTTTCTCTTGAAGGTACTGAGCGTACAGTTGAAGTTCTTAGCTTCTCAGGCGTTAAAGATACTGCTGGTCTGACTCCAGACTACACTGCATCAGACGAAGAATTCGATACGGCTTCTTCTTACACAGCTTCTGATTACGCACTACAATTTGACGGTGCATTCCAGGAAAACATCAACGAAATTAACGTTGAGTTCCCTCAAGCTGTAGCTGTTGCTGCAAACACTACTATGTCAATTACTGGTACTCCTGCAACTGGTTCTGCTCGTACAGCGGTATTCTCTGTAAAAGTAGATTCTGATGATGATTCAGTAGTTATTCTTAAGTACGTATCTGGTTCAAGATTCAAAGATGACGATGCTCTAGATTTCGATCTAAATGCACAAGTTACTGACCTTGTTAACCGTAAGGTTGACGCGGCTGCTGACATCGAACTGACTTGGGACGCTGATGATGAAGCTGCTCCTGAAATCATCGAAGTTAAAGCTGTAAGTGACAAAGAAGTACACGTAATCTACGATGAAGATATCGATGCTTCTAACGATGGTTCATACAAGATTGTAAGAGATGACGACAAAGACGTAACAATCTCATCTGTTGCTCTAGATGCTGATGACGCTTCTATCGTTGTTCTTACTCTAACTACTAAGATTAGCTCTGAGTACTACTACACTCTAACTCAAAAGACTACTGCAGAAGACCTTGCTGGTAATGACGCAGTTAAGGTTGATGATGGCGTTGAGTTCCTAGGTAACTCTACTCCATTCGTAGCTAACACTATTGACGGTATCGCTGTTGTAAATGGCTCAACTGTTAAGATTGTTGATGACGAAACTCTACCTGCTGGTCACTACACAGTGAAGTCTGGTACTACTGCAATTTACCAATTCCAATGGGATGGTGTTGCTTCAGGTACTACTACAGAAACAATCGTTGCTGGTAACGGTTCTGTAGATGTAACAGATGCTAAGTCTGTTGAAATTACAATGGCTGACTTCCACTCATTTGTTGAAGGTCAAGCATTCACTGTAGAAATCGGTACTGCTGCAGATACTGATGCTACATTCTCTGAGTCATTCGACGGTATCGTTGATGAACTTACATTCGGTGACCTAAATGTTTCTGCTAAGACTCTAGAAGTTAACTCTCTAGATGACACTACTAGCGAAACAGTTTACGTATTCTACAACGAAACTGGTGACGGTACTTACGCAGCTCTTACAGCTGGTTCAGGTTTCACTCAATCGGGTGACACTCTAACGTTCACTACAATCGCTGATAAGTCTTACGTTAAGGTTATTGTTAAGGACGCTGATAGTGGTGTAATCCTTTACGCTACAGACAACGTTCAAGTTGAAGATGCTCAATAAGAACATTTAAACTAAATTAGAAAAGGGTTGGTGATTTCACCAACCCTTTTCTTATTTGTATAAGCATAAAGAGATTAATAAGTGTGAAGCGTATGGTGAATATTGCCAGTGAGAGAGGTGTTGAAATGAAAGGGAAGTGTAGGTACATTGTTCTACTCATGCTGATATGTGTTGTGCTTTTTCCACCAAGTTTTGCAATGGATAGTTTCCAAGAATTCAAGGGTGTATTCAAAGATAATAATAGTTTATTAGAAGCTGACTTCGTTGAGTTTAATAATCGTGTATATATTTCAATTGATTCAATCAATGAAGTCATGGAAGACAATGTAATTAAAGACGGAAATGTATATAGGATTATAGATTCTACAAGCAAAATAGAGCAAGGTAAATCAACTGAGGTGCAATTGGACTTAGGTGATGTATATGTTGGTACGTATGATCAGGAGGGAGCCTACTTGTATGGACATTTGTTTAGGAGAGATGGAAGCTCTTACAAAGGTGCGTTCAAAAGTGGTGTTCCAGAAGGAAATGGCATTTCTGAAGACCCTCAAGGCAATGTTTATATAGGTCAATTTGCTAATGGGCTCCCGCACGGTGATGGTAAAATGGTGTATGCAAATGGGAATGTGTATAAAGGTCAGTTCAGATATGGCACAGTTACAGGTTATGGCCGTATAAAATATAAAAATGATGATACTTACTTAGGGTATCTATTTATGGGATTATATCATGGAGGAGGCACGTTTTCTGAATATAAGGCCGGGATTAAACAAGGTCTATGGGAATATGGTGAGTATAAAAGATATCTTTCAAGTGAAGCAATTGAGAATTACATATTTAAGGATTAGAGTTTAGAAACTTTTAAGGAATCTTTCATAGAAATCTCATAATAGTTTCGTAAAATGGGTAAGAAGGATGAGAGGTGAATTTGTAATGATTAAAAGATTAGGTACACTCTGTCTTGTTGTATCCATGTTTATGGGATCATCAATTGCTTATGCAGATGAAACTGTATATGTTAATTTATCCAATGCGACAGAAAGAGCAATCGAAAACGATGCAAATATAAGAGGAATTGAAAGTAGTATTCCAGCAATTGAAGAGGGTCTTAGAAAAGCAAAAGAGGGATCAAATAGGTTGAGTGAGTTATTTGATACTTACAAAAAGTATAAAAGTATGTATTATGACTCCGAGGATCGATATGATAAGTTTATCGAGATGGATTCCGCTGAACTTACACAAGAATCTATTGACCTAAATAAACGGTTGGCAGTAAATACAAGTGCTTCGAAGGTTGAAAGATTATTAGAAGATTTGACATTTATCTCCTACTATCAGTTGTTCAATATGGAAGAACCGAACCTAACACAAGAAGAGGTGTATGTTAAATACGTTCGAACTATTGAAACTGCAGAGACACAAGCTCAGAATGAGTATGATAAGGCTTTGAATAATATTGATCTAATTAAAGGCAATATTACTGTCGGTGTTAATGCTGTTTATATTGGAATTCTGGATTTAGATGCTGCGATTGGTGTTCAATCTGAATCGCTTGATCTACGTAAAAAAATCACCTCTGAGCTTGAAGTCATGTATGGTGAAGGACTAATTTCAGAATTTGATTTATACAAGAACAACATTGAGCTAGAGAAATTAAAAGTTGAAGTACGCAAGTTAGAAATTCAAAAAGAAAATTTGCTGCTTTCGTTGAAAAAAATGTTGGGAATGGAAGTCGATGACTTACTAATTGTAACTAAGAATACTGGAATAAGGTATTTTAAAGAAGGAACATCACTTGCAACTTATGCAGATCAAGCGAGTTCGAATAGTCCCTCAATTAAAGCGTTGAAATTAGATTCGACATACTATAATAATGATTTTGACTCCTATCTTGAGTATGGTGGTAAAGAATTTGGTGCAGAGTATGAGAACTTGAAGCTAAACGTTGATAAGTATAACTCAGATCTAAGAGATGCCGAATGGATGCTTGATAGTAATGTGAATTATGCGTATGGCGATATTATCTCAAAGTCAGAGATGGTTGAAATGTATACAATTGATTTGCAAAATGCTTATATTAAATTAAATCAAGGGTTACAGCAAAAAGAACTCGGACTGATAAAACAAACAGATCTACATGGTTTAGAACTAGGTGTTCAAGGTTCAAAATTATCCCTAAATCAAGCTGAAAGAGCATATGCTTCAGCACTATTGAAATTCGATATGTTAATTGATTATGGAATTGAGTATAAATAAGGAGTGTATTACTATGAACAAAAGATCTAAAATAATCGCAATTTGCTTGAGTGCACTTCTTGCTGTTGGTGCTGTATCGCCAGTATTTGCTGATGAGACACAAGTTTTAACACTAGAGAGTATGAACGAAATGGCATTAAAGAGCAATACGAGTATGAAAATACTTAACATACAACTTGAAAGAGAAAAAAGCGAGTATGTTTCAGCAACTGCAATTAGTAAATCATTAGCAACAAACTTCGATATTGATGATGCTTTTACCTATAATGATAAATTGAATTTGGAGTTAACACCACTTACAAAGGAAAAAGATTATCTGGATAAAATGTATGATGTTCTTAAAATGGAAAATGAGATCGATTATAATGTTAAGAAAATGTATTTTGAGTATCTAAATCTAAAGGAAGATCTACAAAGTAAAAAAGAGTATTATGATTTTATGGATTCTAAATCAAGTGCTAAAGCAACAGAGTTAGAAGTTGGACAAATTACACAACTTGCGTATGATGAGTTTCAGAAAAGTTATAAACAATCGTTCATAGATTATGTTAAAGCAGTTAATGCTGAGGAGTCTAAAACGCGTGAAATTAATGTTTATTTAGGTCAAGATCCTACTAAGGATATAGAAATTGCAATTACTGAAATGCCTGAAATCAAGCTTGGTGATCTTAATTTAGACACGCTTACAGAGAAAGTTGAAAATAATTCTTACCAAGTTGATGCATTGATTAAATCTATGGATATTAAGGAAAAGGAGATTTTTCTTAAGCAAAGATTTAAAGGGTTTGGAGATAAGGCCATCGAGATGGCATTAGCTGAAGACGAAGTCGTTGAACTTGAAAGTAAGATTTCAGATATGAAAAGAACACTAAAATTCGATTTATATAGTAAGTATAATGATGCATTAGTTGCGATAGAGGATATAACACTCAAACAGCTAGAGTACGATCTAGCAGAAAGATCTTACGAAATTGACAGACTTAAGTATGAAAATGGTCTTATTAGCTTAATCGATTTAACTGAAAGCAGAAGAAATTATGAAGATTCACAGTATGGTATAAATAGTGCTAAGCTATCATATTACTTGATTGTAGAAAACTTTAACAATTTTGTATCTGAGAATACAACTGTGTTAGACGTTGAATAAATTAAATTATTATTACAAGAGAATCTCTGAGATGGGGTTCTCTTTTTTTACTTGGATACTGTGCTATAATAAAAAAAGGATACCAGTATATGGAGGTAAAATAATGAAACGAGTTCTTTGTTTAGTTATGATGTTTGTAATGCTCATAACTTTTAATCTAGGATCACATGCCGATGTTGTACAGGAGGCACAAACTCTCAAAGATTTGAATCTATTAAAGGGTAATGGTGAGGGATTCAATTTGGGGGGGCAATTGAAGAGGAGCGAAGCTGCAACATTTATTGTTAAAGTCCTCGGAGAGGAAAAAGAAGTAACTAGTAACCATGTTAAGTATTCTAATTCACCTTTCGAAGATGTATTAGCGGATGCTTGGTATGCTCCATATGTTGGTTATTGTCATGAGAATGGAATCGTTTCAGGGTTTAATGATGGAACGTTTAGACCAGATGATTTTGTAAGTGAAAAGGCTTTTTTGACAATGTTATTGCAAGCAATGGGATATGAAGCTGATGTAGATTTTGATTGGAATACGGTACATAGTAAAGCTTATGATGTTGGACTGTCTAACGATATTCAATATGCTGTAAAAACCGATGATAATTTGGAATACATAAGAGGTGATGTCGTACGCGCCATATATAACGCTTTAGATAAAAAAGTTAAAGAGAAAGACTCAACCGTGGTTGAAAGGCTTGTGGATCAACAAGTTACGAGTCTGTATATGGCAAAAAAACATGATCTTGTCGTAGTGGATGAAGTGGAAGCAGATATTGTTCAGGGGAGTGTTGTTTCAGAAAATGTAATAGAAGTTACATTTAATGAAGATCTGGAACCTATGTCTAAAGATGTGATTAAGATAATAATTGATGGAAACAGAAATGGAATCCAAGGGTTTGAACAAGATGGTGATAAGATTAAAATCAGAACTGAGGAGAGCTTATATTCTGGGAGGTCATATTCGATTTTATTTGAAAAATTAGTTGACTTGCATGGAAATGAAACAGGTCAAAAGGAATTTGATTTAGAAGGAATCGAACGTGAAGTTATTAAGTCAGATGAGTTTTTAATTTCCTATATTGAACCCTTAACAGACAATTTAATCGAAGTTCACTTTACACAACCTATTGATGAGAGTGCTGAGATACAGTTGATGTATAAGTTCGGTCTCAGAGGGAACTTACTCACAGAGGGAAGTTATAAAAACATAGAAGTAAATCAGATGAGCAACTCAAAAACTGGAGTATTAATTAAATTTAATGAAATGGTTATGAATGCTTCAAGTGAGTACGAGCTGTTTGTTAGAGGAGATTTAGAAAGTCAGTATGGACAGTACTTGGGTAATGGAGAAGGGGATTCATATGATTTTAGTGGATCAGATAATTCATTGGGAAAATTTGAAGTTGCTGACTCTGAAATTATGGATTTTAATTACATTAAAGTGAAGTTTAATCGATTGATTGATGATGCAAGTGGATTAGATGAAAAAAATTATAAATTATATGAAGTTGATCGTGGAACAAGTAAAATACCAACAAGAGTTCAATATTATCAAGATGATGAAGGGATTCATAAAGATATTGTTATGTTGCGGTACTCTTCAATCAAAGAAGATACGGAGTATCGTTTAGAAGTTAAAGATGTACTTGATGTATATCAGGAAACAAGAGTCGAACAGTATGAAAATGAAATGAGCGAAGGTAATATTGACTTTGATCCTGCGGAAGTTGACGACATTACAGTCTTAGATAGAAGTACAATTGAAATTATGTTTTCGGAACCTTTAAGTGAAGATTCTATTAAAGGTTTTATAGATATTGATAATGGAATCAGTGTGAAGGCTCTATATTGGAATGAAGAAGAACCTGCAAAACTTATAATCTATCTTAAGAAGAGTAAGTATTTAGATGAAGATGATGAGTATGAGTTGAAGGTTAAGGCTGGAGTGGATGACTACTTAGGAAGAGGCGTTGAAGAGGATAAGACATATGATTTCTTTGGCGAAGATTATGTGCGAGATAGTATTGAAATTGTCGAAGCAAGGTATTTTACTGACACAATGATACTAGTAAAATTATCAGATTTAAGTAGAGAAACAGACCTAAAACAATTGAATAATTATGAGTTCGAGTATGTTAATGGAATAGTTAAAAAGAAATTTTATCCTTATGAAGTTGATGTGATTTCAAACAATGAGATCGTGCTTAAAACCGAAAGTGCCTATGAGGATGGTGAGATAAGGTTTTATATGCATAATGTATATGATTTCTCAGGTCAGTTTAAAATTGAGGAACTTAGTATAAATGTAGATAGATTAGATAATTAAATGCTAGATAGAGGGGGATACAAAGATTATGAGAAAAAAAATTACGGGAATTCTTGTGCTTTTGTTACTTGTTTCGGGGCTATCTTCATTCAGTGCAACACTTCAGGAAGTAAACGGTTATGTTGGTAGTATTATTAATCTTGAATCGTTAAGCTCAGATTCAGGAAAATTTACAAATTGGACTGTATCTTCTACAAAACATGCAAGCATAATTGATGGACAATTGGAATGTTCATTACCAGGTGAAATATTTGTATATGGGCATAGTGAAGATTTGTCTGAGTCGGTTGCATACAGAGTGATTATAAATAGTTCAGTTAGTGGAATTAATATATTTTCAGATAGACTTATCATGAGACCGGGGGATGTTGAAAATATTGAGTATGAACTTGTTCCCATCGCTATTAATAAACCAATAATAAACGATGATGTATTTTGGAAAACAACAAATTCAAGTATTATTACAGTTGAAGAAGGCAAGGTTACTGCTTTGACTCCTGGGAAGGCATTAATCTCTGCGACAACTGAGGATGGTAAGTATAAAGAGTTTTTAGAAGTAGAGGTTGTATCAGAATATGATTCGGTGCAAATTAATAAAGGTAAAACCGAAATAAGTTTAGATGTTGGTGAATATGAAACGCTCTCCTTAATGCGAAATCCAGGGCAGATAGAAGTAGAAGAAGTCCAGTGGTCTAGTTTAGACGAGGGTGTTGCGTATGTAGTAAATAATCAACTATATGCAGTTTCTGAGGGGATAACAACAATATATGGCTATGATAGAATTAGTGGTCGTAAGTCTTTTGTACGTGTCCAGGTAAGCTCAAGATCTAGCTCTATTATTTTAAATAAGACAAAACTGGAATTGAATGATGATAAAAAAAATGAGCAGTTGGAAATTACTTATGTGCTAATAGACAGTAACAGACCTGTTATCGATGAGGGTCTTGTCTGGACAACTAGCGATAAGAATGTTGTAGATGTTGATTCAAACGGTTTTGTAATCGCCAAGGGAAGTGGAGATGCAATAGTTAAAGTTATTACGAATGATGGGGATCATATAGCAAAATGTTATGTAAAAGTATTGCTTGCGAATGCTGGGAATGAACCAGAATTAAGCGATGTTAGATTGGGAGAAATGCCATCCAAAATTATTACTGGAGAAAAAATTCCAGTGGTGTTTGAAAATGTACCTGAAAACTTTGATTTTACCAAATTAAAGTGGTTTATCAGAGAAGGTCCTAGTGATCAAATTAAAGTAGAATCAAATGGTGTTTATGTAATACCCACTGTAAATAAAAGTAATGAAGTTACAATTAAAGATAAAATGGGAAATCAACTAATTTGGAATTTCAGAGCACAGACATTCTTAAATAGAATTGTCATTAATGATACTAATCTTCCACCTATGAGAAGTGGACGTCCAGCTCTTTTTGTAGGTCAAACATTTGACTTAGATTACTTGCTGCAACCAATGTCAGGTCACGAAGCAGATGAGTTAAATCTGTTCGGAGCGACTTGGACTGTGGATGATTCGGATGTAGTTGAAGTAGTAGATGAAAGAAACGGTATACTCCTAGCCAAAGAGTATGGTGATTTTAAGGTTACAGTTACAAGTGATGATTCGGGTAGAAGAGAAAGCTTGAATATGAAAGTTGTTCCAATGATTATTGGAATTGATTTGCCTGCGGAAAAAACACTTTCTGTTGGAGATACTTATATACCTGAACCTGATTATCGATTGGCTGGTCAGCACAGTGAGCCTTTTAATGATGCTTTAACTTATTCTATTGATACAACCTTTATTGATTCAGGCTATCTGAAAGAGGAAAAATTGTATGAAGTAACACTTATCGAAGCTATTAAAAATCTTAAGAATAGAACTTCTGCCACAAGTATTGAATTAGCGCGACGAGAGAAAAGACTGGATGAAATAAATAGTATGTTAGAATATGAAAATTTTGGTTATTCTACATTACTTCCAGATTTCACATTTAGAGATGGAAAGCGCTATGAAATAATACAGACAGAAAATGGTATAATAACGGCTATAGCAAAAGGGAAATTAAAGCTGAGGGTAACAACTGTGGATAATGAAAAAGATGATTTGATGACTATTGTGGTTAAGTAAATAAGTTTTTGAAGTAATGGCAATCGAAAGTATGATTGCCATTATTTTATGTGTTTACACTATAGAAAAGACTTGTCTATAAGTGTTCGTATGATATGATATAAAGTGGATGTAATTGTGAAAAATACAGTGATTAGGGGGAAAATTGTGAACTTTAAAGAGCTAATGAAGTGGGAAAAAATAAAGATGATTCCAATACTACTTTTTATAGGAATTATGCCCTTGGTCGTTCGACTTAAAATAGTACATTTACCCAATGTTGAAGAGGTCTGGCTTCCCACACCTTTGGTCTACTCTGATTTATTTAATTACTATAAAGCTCGTTTAATATTCCTGTCAGCGGTCTTGGCAATAATAATGTGTATAGTTGGTTGGGTACTTGGCAAAGTTGAGTATAAAATTGAGAGATTAGACTATGCAGCATTTATATTCATTTCGGTTGTTCTTATATCTTCTCTTTTAACGAATCACAAGAACATAGTGTTTTGGGGTTATGCAGAAAGATGGCATGGTTTAGCAACTTGGTTGAGTTATTTCATAATGTATCTTTATGTTCGCTTGAATATAAAGACGTCCGATGATATTAAAAACGTTTTGAGAATCATTTTAGGGTTTGGTATTATTATGGCAAGTATTGGAACAATGCAATTTGTAGGTGCCGATCCATTTCGTTTGGATTTCATAAAAATGCTTATTCTTCCAAGAAACTTGTTAGATCAATTTGGGTTAGAAAGCTTAGCATTTACCTTTGAAAAGAATCGTGTGTATATGACGTTGTATAATCCAAACAATGTGGGATTATATGTAGCGGCAATATTACCAATATGTTTCAAAGGTTTTAGTCTGGAAGACAAGCGGATCATGAAAGCTTTATGGATTGGATTTGCGATTCTATTACTTGTTTCACTTGTGGGTTCTTATTCTAGGACAGGAATCGTTGTTAGTTTTATTTCTTTTATCTTATTTGGGTTATGGAACTTAAACGTAATAGCAAAGTATTCGAAACAGATTATAGTATTATTGATCACTCTGTCATTAATACTACTAGTTGGGAACTCTTTATCTGGGAACGTTTTAGCGAATAGACTGTTAGATTCATTTTCAAGTCATGAGTTGTATACAGAAGTGGATGACATCAGGTTGTCAGATAATGGTCTTGAGGTTCAATACAATGGAAGTATGATAAAGTTTGATTTAAATGATGTTACAGGATTATGTGATGTCTTGAGTGAAAATGATGAACAAGTCATCACACGACAAGATGAGAATGGATACTTTCAGTTTGAAAAATCCGAGTATTCAGGTCTAAGCTATGGCTATGGAACACTGAATGAAGGTGAATATTACATAATAATTAAAGCTCAAAATAAGGACTGGAAGTTCACAATGGATCCTGAAGGATTCAAGTTTATTAATGATTATGGTAAATTTTCATCTTTAGTTCAAGCAGAGTCCATGTTTTTTGATGGAAAAGAGCGACTGGGATCAAATAGAGGATATATTTGGTCAAGATCCCTTCCGCTGGCAAAACGAAATCTTTTGATTGGAAATGGACCTGACTCTTATACATTTGAGTTTCCGCAGAAAGACTATATTACATTGATGAATGTGTTTGGTGATACTCAAGAAGTTGTTGACAAACCTCATAACCAATATATAGGTCTCTTAATTGAGTTTGGTATATTAGGTTTGAGTGCCTTTATAACATGGGTTGGACTATGTCTATGGAAGGGACGCAAGAATATTATGTCTGTCGGACTTCTTAGTATTTTGCTGTCATTTGTATTCTATGATATTGCTGTATCAACTGGATGGATATTAATTGTATGTATGGGGATGTTAGCGAATGAAGAAGTTATTGAGTAGAAACCTAAGAGAGACTTTAATATATTTATTAGCAGTGTGTGTTCCTTTTGTAATGATTGTAAAGGTAATTGAAAAGCCAGCACACATCCATGAGACTCTTTTCACAGAAAAAGTTGTATATGATTTCTTAACCTTTTACAAAGGGGTAGCTATACTTACACTTGCAACTATAATGGTTGTCGTAGTGGTATATGATCTAATTTCTAAAAATGAGTTTAGTAATAAAATAGTTGGTGTACTTAGAAAACCACATAATATATTGATGGGAATATTTGCTCTACTTATTATTATTTCAACAGTTCTTTCTTCATATAAGGTAGAGTCTCTACTTGCACAGTATATATCCGGAGAAGGGGCATTACACTGGTTAGCTTATATTATCATATTTATATATACACAAGTTTATTTAACTCGACTTGGGTTTGAAGGTATCGGTAAAGGTCTAGCGATTACATCTTTTATTGTAACCATACTAGGGATATTAGCGTATTCAGGGAAAAGTTTATTTGAGAATTCCAGTTTCATGAGTCTTATATCTCCTGCTGGATTAAATATTGAAGTAAATGATGTGTTTTACCAAAGATTCAGCACAATATTTGGAAATCCGAATCATTTAGGAACATATATTGCAATAGTCATGCCGCTGATGCTTTTTTACCCATTTGAATGGATGAAAGATTTCAAAAGGTATTGTATCGTCAACAGTAATTTGTTTGCTTTAATAATATTGTCTAAGACAAGTGCCGGTCTCTTATCGATATTCATTGTTTTATCCGTTTCAATTTTAATGTATAAATGGATAAAATTTAGGGCGTTTAAAGAAGTTGTTATTTTGATGGGATGTTTCATCGCAATTTACGTTGGTGTAGGTGCTATTACAGAGTCAACATTGCTAACAACTGAGTATGAGCAACTTAGAAACGTTACAACGTATAAAGAGCGCCCAATGTTAATTAATAACATAGAACTATCAAAAGAGACAATTACATTTGAATTTTTTAAAGACGAGTTGAAACTAATTAAACATAATAATGGGATAGTGTTTGAGTTTAACGGGAAACAGGAAATGATTAATCCTGAAGTTAACGATTCTTATTATGAGTTCAAAAATAATGAGTTAGATGGGATTAAGTTCAGAATGTATGATTCACAAACTATGGACTTAATCATTTCTGAGAACCAGTTTTATGTCGTGAACAAAGATACGACCCTAGCTTTATATGATTCATATTCTAGAGAGTTCATTGATGAGGAGATCAGTTTTATTGGTTTTAATGGGTATGAAAAATTTGCCTCAGGCAGAGGGTACATATGGTCACGTGGGTTGAGTTTATTAAAAAACAATTTGTGGATCGGTTCTGGAGCGGATACCTTTGCAATGTATTTTCCTCAACATGATATTGAAGGGAAGATTCTAGCAAAAGGAGACTATTACTTTGCCGTAGATAAACCTCATAATGCATACCTATATATAGGACACTCTTTTGGGCTCATTGCACTGTTAGTTTTTTGTTTGAGTATTATTATGTACATGGTTTCATTGATAAATTCAAGTAACTCAGATAGACAACTGCTTGTATGGAAAATGTTGAGTTTTACAGCTGTTGCTATTGTTTTTATGTTTAATGATAGTACAGTACATACTGGTTCAATTCTTTGGACGGTAATGGGATATAACATAATAAATCGTTTGGATGATTAACTCTGGGAAGGAATAAGTATGAATAAACATAATGTGGTAGATGAGGAAATATCATTTTTTGATTTAATTGAAGTTTGTATGAAGGGGAAAAAAGTCATTATTCTCTCAGTTTTAATTACAGCGCTTATTGGATGGAGCATATCGAACTTTCTTGTCACAAAGAACTATATTTCAACGGCTACTGTCGTTATTGATAAGGTTGTATCAATAAACACTGTCTCGTCTACAGAATCAACTGAACTTGGTATAAACAATTTGCTTGAAGGTACAAAAGCAAATGAACCCCAATCGTTAGAATCGTATTTGGAGCAGATGATGACTAATGATATGTTGGACCGAGTAATTAATGAGTTAAACCTTAATGATAAATATATGGCGGATGATTTAAGAAGTATGATTACCCTAACAAACAAGAGTAATAGTAATCTTATTAATATTGAAGTAGAGACTGATGATCCTAATCTATCAGCTCAAATTGCAAATGTGTTGGCGATTGAGTTTGAAAAGCAAGTGGAATCAAAAGATTTAAATCTAATGAAAAGCTCTTTAATGGCTACGAATGAGCGACTACTTATAAGGTTAACGAGTGAAATTAACACGACTAATTCGAAAATTGATGGAATACAAAGTCTGATGGATGAGACGGAACAATTTTTTGTTGATATGAGAGAGACTGTGAAAGCTAAATTATCTGAAGTCAATCTGAATACGAGTGACTTAGTTGATATTGCTGATAAATCTATAGTTGTGAATCCGAATTACTTAGCTCTAGAAAATGATCTGAATGATGAGCAAGTAAAACTGAGTTTACTTCTGCAGTCAAAATCAAATGTTACAGATGCATATGTCAATCTTATTGAGATGATTGATAAAGAGTTGCGCGATTTAGAACTGAAAAGTGTTGATAATTATGAAACAAGTAGTACAAGTATTCTATTTGGTATAACTAGATCGAACATAATACTTGAGTCTCAATCAGTGGTCCCTACTTCACCGACAGGTACAAGTGATGTAATAAACGCAATTGTTGCAGGTGTTGTTGGATTTGGATTAGCTGTGTTTTTCCTAATTATCAGATACTTTATTCATTTTACAAAAAGAGAACGCTTTGAAACTGATAAGGCATAGTTATTGTACAAATCCGAAATAATATAGAAGAAATATACCACAAAAGTATGGATTGAGAATTACTGGTTAGACGTGCAAGTCATGTAATTCAAAATTTGACAGTTAATGCTAAGGGGATGCAAAGAATGAAAAAAACTGTGCGACAATTTATGTTGGTCGCTTTTGATACCATGTCAATATTCTTATCTTATATGCTTGCTTTTCTAATTAGATTTGATAACGAGTTTTTTACATCACAGATAGTAACAGATTATTTAAATGTTTTATATGGTTCGATTGCAACTGTTGTTGTTATCAAAATCATAACTATGTATGTATTTGGAATGTATAATAGCTTGTGGAAACATGCTGGCGCCAATGAAATGCTTCAAGTTGTAAAAGCTGTCACTTTTGCGAGTGCAATGTCGATGAGTTTTATCATAATAAAAGGGTTGGAATTTCCAAGAAGTATTTATATATTAACATGGTTTTTAGAACTAATGTTACTTGGTGGGATTCGTTTTAGCTACAGATTAATAAGAATGTGGAAAAATAAGCAAAGAAAAAGATTGTTAACATGCAGGAATGTTATGATTATCGGTGCTGGTCAAGCAGGTTCTCTCATCGTAAAAGAAATGAATAATCATCATGAGTTGAATTACCATCCTGTTGCATTTATTGATGATGATCTAATGAAGCAAAATCGACAGATGAATGGAGTACCTGTTGTAGGTGGAAGAGATAAAATAATCCAAGCTGCTGTTGAATATAATGTTCAAGAAATTATCATTGCAATGCCTTCAAGTGTTAGATCGGAAATAAAGGAAATTGTAGATATTGCGAGTAATACAGATGCACAACTTAAAATTTTACCGGGTGTTTATGAGTTAATTGATGGCAAGGTATCTATTAATCAAATTAGAGAAGTTGATATAAAAGATGTTTTAGGACGTGAAGAAGTATCCTTAGATATTGAATCGATATCTGAAGTGATTGATGATCGTGTTGTTATGGTAACTGGGGCTGGAGGGTCTATTGGATCAGAGCTTTGTAGACAAATTGCTGAATTTAATCCAAGAAAGTTACTAATGCTTGATATTTATGAGAATAGTGTATATGCACTAGAACTAGAACTTAAAAGAAAATATCCAAAGTTAGATTATGAAATTATAATCGCCTCTGTACGAGACCGGGAGCGAATTTTTGAGGTTTTTAGTATTTATGAACCAGCGGTTGTATTTCATGCGGCTGCCCATAAACATGTTCCATTAATGGAGTCTAACCCTATGGAAGCCGTTAAAAATAACGTGTTTGGGACATTGAATGTTGTAGACGCTTCTATTGAGTATGCGGCAGATAGATTCACTTTGATATCTACAGACAAAGCTGTAAATCCAACAAATATTATGGGTGCCACTAAACGGATTTGTGAGCTCGTTGTCCAATCTAAGTGTAACAATGGAGAAACTAAACTATCAGCTGTAAGATTTGGAAATGTGCTAGGTAGTAACGGCAGTGTTATTCCAATATTTAAGAAACAGATTGAAGAGGGAGGGCCTGTAACCCTTACTCATGAGGATATAATTAGATATTTTATGACTATACCCGAAGCGGCAAAACTTGTAATACAGTCTACATCGCTTGCGCTTGAGGGTGAAATATTCATTTTAGATATGGGAGATCCAATAAGGATTAGGGATTTAGCTGAAAATATGATTAAGTTAAGTGGCCTAGAGCCAGAAGTGGATATTGAAATCCAAGTTACAGGATTAAGACCAGGTGAGAAACTTTATGAGGAACTCATACTCGATAAATCAAACGCAGTTGCTACAAAATATGAAAAGATTTTCATAGAAAAACCTAGCAACATAGATGAAAACTGGATAACAAGTAATTTGGATGCATTAAAGATGAATTTGAGATTTGATAATATTACGTTACTTAAGAAACATATTCATGATTTAGTACCAACTTTTAATCAATCTATGAGTTCTAAAGAAAGGAATTAGTGGGATATGAAGAATAAGTATATTCCCTTCTCAAAACCATATATATCAGAACTAGAACACAAGTATATTTCTGAAGTGTTAAGTTCGGGGTGGCTTTCGAAAGGTCCAAAAACAAGTAAGTTTGAAAACATAATGGCAGAATGGTTAGGTGTTAAACATGCAATAGGTTTGAACTCTTGTACTGCTGCATTACATTTAGCTTTAGTAGCCTATGGGATAGGTCCTGGCGATGAAGTTATAACTTCACCATATACATTTTGTTCAAGCGCTAATGTTATTGTGCATGTAGGTGCCAAACCAGTCTTTGTGGATGTTTTAGATGATTTTAATATAGATCCTGACAAGATAGAGAAGGCAATTACACCTCAAACAAAAGCTATAATTCCAGTTCATTTCGGCGGTGGTGTATGTGAGATGGACAAGATAATGGAAATCGCTAACAAACATGACTTGATTGTAATTGAAGATACTGCACACGGACTTGGAGCGAAGCATAATGGCAAACTTGCAGGGACAATTGGACATGTGGGTGCTTACAGTTTTTATGCAACTAAGAATTTAACTACTGGGGAAGGTGGTCTCTTTGTCACAGATGACTCTGAGATTGCTGAAAAGGTAAGAGTGTTATCATTGCATGGAATGAGTCAGAATGCTTGGAATAGATATGAAAAAGGTGGAAACTGGCAGTATTCAGTTAATGCTCCAGGCTACAAATACAATATGACTGATATCCAAGCTGCGTTAGGCATAGCGCAAGTTGAGAAATTTGAGAAGATGCAGGAAAAGCGCAAGCAAATTATAGATTGGTATAAGGAGGAACTAGAACCCCTTACGGATGTAATATCACTACACAAAGTAGAGACAAATGTTGAACATGCATGGCATCTTTTTCCAATAGTTATAAAAAATCCAAAGCTAATCAATAGAAACGAAATTATAGAGTTTTTGAATAAGTCTGGAGTGGGAACGTCTGTACATTTTATACCACTCCACTTACAACCCTTTTATCAATCAAACTACGGCGTTAAGCGTGGTGATTTCCCAAATGCAGAAAGACTTTTTGATGGCGAAATATCATTGCCTTTACACCCTGCATTGAGTCAAGAGGATGTAAGGTACGTATCAAATAAACTTAAGGAAGTTATTAAGCTGTAGGAATCTCTACAGCTTTTGCCCGTTTGTGATTAGGTATCTAAAATGAGATTTGTACAGTTATTTTACATATGATTAAGACTCTTGGTAAAATGATTTGATTATTGTGATTAAGGAGAAACATGTCATGTCTAAAAAAATTTGGTTGGCATCACCTCATATGAGTGATGAAGGCTTTGAATTAGAATATGTTAAGAGTGCATTTGATACAAATTGGATTGCACCATTAGGTCCAAATGTTACACAATTTGAGAATGTTTTCGCGGATTCAGTAGGCTCTAAGCACGCTGCTGCTCTTGTATCTGGAACTGCAGCTATTCATCTAGCTTTAAAAGCTATAGGCGTAACTGAAAATGATATTGTTCTATGTCAATCATTAACATTTTCAGCTACTGCTAATCCAATCATGTATGAGAAAGCTATCCCGGTTTTCATTGATAGTGATGAAGAATCATGGAATATGGATCCAGAACTTTTAGAAAAAGCGTTAGAAAAGTATGGAGATAGAGTAAAAGCTGTAATTGTGGTTCACTTGTATGGTTTGGCAGCTGACTTGGATCGAATTACAGAAATTTGTGATCGTTATGGTGTAACACTAATAGAAGATGCTGCAGAATCACTTGGGACGACGTATAAAGGTCAACAAACCGGAATAAGTGGAAAATACGGCATTTTTTCATTCAATGGAAATAAAATCATAACCACTTCTGGTGGTGGCATGCTTGTTTCTGATGATGAGGAAATGATAAATAAAGCCCGGTTTTGGGCGACTCAGGCAAGAGATAAAGCACGTCATTACCAACATAGTGAGTTGGGATATAATTATAGAATGAGCAATGTTCTGGCGGGAATAGGTATTGGTCAAATGAAAGTGCTGCAGAATCGAGTACAAAAGAAAAAGTACATATTTGATTATTATAAACGAGAATTAGGCGAACTATTTGGTTTAGATTTTATGCCTGTGAATGAATGGAATAGTCCGAATTTCTGGTTAAGTGTAGTTACATTAGAAGGAAAAGTAAAACCATTAGAGTTAATGGAAAGATTAGAAATGCATAACATTGAATCTAGACCAGTATGGAAACCAATGCACTTACAGCCATTTTATGACTCATACGATTATTTCGGTAATGGTGTTAGTGAGAAATTATTTAACACTGGTGTATGTTTACCTTCAGATACTAAGATGACGGATGATGACTTAATGAAAATCTGTGAAATTATAAAAGGATTGTGGGATTAAATGGGGAAAGATACGGTTTACGCAAGATACATTAAAAGAGTTCTGGATTTCCTGTTAGCTTCACTTGCCCTTGTAGTCTTAAGTCCTTTAATGCTAATTCTGTCAGTATTGGTTCGGTTCAAACTGGGGAGTCCAATACTATTTGTACAAGAACGTCCTGGTTATAAAGGCAAAATATTTAAGATGTATAAGTTTAGAAGTATGACAGATAAAAAAGATAGCTCTGGATGTTTGCTACCAGATTCGCATCGAATTACGAAATTCGGCAAAATATTAAGAGCATCCAGCTTGGACGAGCTCCCTGAGCTTTGGAACATAGTAAGAGGGGATATGGCTATAGTTGGTCCTAGACCTTTGCTTGTTGATTATCTTGAGCTTTACAGCACGGAACAGATGACAAGACATGATGTTAGACCTGGATTAACTGGATATGCCCAAGTAAATGGACGAAATATGATAAGCTGGCCTGAACGGTTTAAGTTGGATGTGAAATATGTAAATCATATGTCACTTAAGCTTGACTGGATTATTATTCTACAGACTATAAAAAAGGTCTTGGTAAAAGAAGGAATAAGTTCGGGAACTACAGTAACTATGGAGCGATTTACCGGTAATAAGGAGAAATAAATGAAAGTATTGGTCCTCACAAACCTTGGCATGGGGCTGTATAAGTTTCGAAAAGAGCTATTGGAAGAACTTGTTCAGCAGGGGTACGAGGTAACACTTGCGATGCCACATGATGAGTACGTTTCGATATTTGAGGCGTTGAGCTGTAAGTTTGTTGAAGTACCGTTAGATAGAAGAGGCACTAATTTTATTGCAGATTTCAAAACGCTCATATCTTACATGAAAATTATTAGAATAGAACAACCTGATATAGTTCTCACATATACGGTGAAACCAAATGTTTATGGTGGTATGGCCTGTGCGTGGATGAATGTGCCTTATATAGCTAATGTCACTGGGTTAGGGACTGCATTTGAACGGAAAAACTTACTTAGTTTAATTGCAAAAAATCTTTATCGCTTCGGATTAAGAAAAGCACAATGTGTTTTCTTTCAGAACAATGTAAACATGAAGTTTTTTACAGATAATTGTTTGATTAAACGAAAGAAAAAATTGATTCCAGGATCGGGAGTGAACCTTAAACAATATGCTTATTCACAGTATCCACCGGATGATACCATTAGGTTTCTATTTATAGGGAGAATAATGAAAGCTAAGGGTGTTGAGGAGCTTTTCGAAGCAGCACGCTTCATCAAAAGCAAATATAAGAATGTTTACTTTGATATTATAGGTTTCTGTGAGGAATCATATCAAAATACAATAGATAGTCTTCATGAATCTGGGATAGTAGTTTTCCATGGCAAACAATCTGATGTAAGGGGATTTATTCAGAAAGCACATGCTGTGATACATCCTTCGTATCATGAGGGGCTGTCAAATGTCCTGTTAGAGTCAGCCGCAATGGGTAGACCTGTGTTAGCATCAAATGTTCCAGGATGTATTGAAACTTTCAATGAGAGCCAAAGTGGATTTGGGTTTGAAGTGAAAAATGCACAAGCGTTGATAGATGCAATCGAAAGATTTATAAGTCTTCCCCATCAGGAAAAAAAAGCGATGGGGGAATCAGGACGGATAAAAGTCGAAAATGAGTTTAGTCGAGATATTGTAGTAGCTTCATATTTAGAGGAAATCAGAGCAAAGGGTGATAATCATGAATCTATACGATTTACTTAAGAATAAAGAAGAAAAAATATCAATTGTTGGACTTGGATATGTGGGGATGCCTATTGCAGTTGCATTTGCAGATAAAGTGGATGTAATTGGTTTTGATATTAGTAAAGAAAAAGTAGATTTATACAATCAGGGGATTGACCCAACTAAAGAAGTTGGAGATGATGCAATTAAGAATACAAACGTAGAGTTTACATATGATGAAAAAAGACTCAAAGATGCAAAATTTCATATCGTTGCAGTACCAACACCAGTTAGTAGTGACAATAAGCCAGATTTAGCACCGCTTATTTCTGCAAGTAAATCAGTAGGCAGAAATATTGTAAAAGGGTCAATTATAGTATTTGAGTCAACGGTGTATCCTGGAGTCACAGAAGAGATTTGTATTCCAATTTTAGAAGAAGAGTCTGGATTAAAATGTGGCTACGATTTTAAAGTCGGTTATTCACCAGAAAGAATTAATCCAGGTGATAAAGTTCATAGGTTAGAGACTATAGTTAAAGTCGTATCTGGTATGGATGATGAGTCTTTAGATGTAATTGCAAAGGTGTATGAGTTGGTAGTTGATGCTGGAATACATAGAGCTGAGTCTATCAA
>Ga0209379_10000433_pt1 | contig 36688 bp, 37 predicted proteins | sample tdDd001_FD_187124 | JGI IMG/M metagenome (GOLD analysis project Ga0209379, IMG submission 187124) | Marine sediment microbial communities from the Atlantic coast under amendment with organic carbon and nitrate - tdDd00.1 (SPAdes)... | ecosystem: Environmental > Aquatic > Marine > Coastal >... | reverse complement strand
AGGAAAATAGAGGGGGCATGATATGAGCCATCATGAAATCGAATCAAGCATCAATGCTGTGAAAAGAGGCAACAGTGATGCGTTTGAGAACATCGTTGAAATGTATCAACGGCCATTGTATAAGTACATACGTTATATTGTTTATAATCAATGGGACACCGATGATATTTTACAAGATGTATTTATTAAGATATATACCAATATCCACCAATATCGATCAAATTCAAATTTTGAAGGATGGTTATACAAGATTGCTTATAATCACACCATGAGTGTTTTAAGAAAAAAAGCAAAAGAACCGTTTGTTTTGGTTGAACGACTACCGGATGTTGCTTATATCGATGAGTACAAAATAGAAATGTCTAGTGAAATGACCACGACCTTATCACAGTTAAACCCTGATGAAAGAGCTATTCTGTTTTTACGTGTTCATGAGGAGTTACCTTACAAAGATATCTCGAAAATAATGAAGAACAGTGAAAGTTTATTAAGAAAGAAATATGAACGAGCAAAGAAAAAATTCGTAAAGATCTATAAGGAGGTGTTGCAAGATGAAAACAGAAACATTCAATAATTTAATCAACGAGTCTATCGAAGCTGTTGAAAAAGAAGTTGACTATACCTCAGATGTTATGAAGCAGATAAAAAATAGAAAACACGATAAGGCTAAACGTGTTTTTAAAAAAGCATTGATGACAGCAGCCATCTTGATTTCTTGTACAACGATTGTTTATGCTGGTGTCATAACCCTGCAAAAGATTGAACTGAAAAATAGTGAAGACGAAGTTGTTGGTACAGTGGAGATTGTTGAAACAGATGAGAACCATCATTTGGACAGTCATATCAGTAGAGAGGAATTATTTAGATATGGCGACAAACTTCATGGATCACATGAATGGGAAAACAAATCTTTTATTGTGATTGACACAACTATAGGATATCCAATGGGGATGGACCTTCGACCAAATTCAAATCATTTCTTTGAGTATAGTGAAATTGAGATTGATGGTGATATATTGATATTACCTGAGCAATTAGGGGGTTACCAGTTCTCAAGCATTTCTATTCACTACGATATAGAATACCCAGATGAGGAAACTGTTAATGCGATGATTGAAGAAAACGATGAAGACCGTTTTATTGTTAATGAGATTGAAACTGGGGATATTCGGGGTATGAGTTATCATTATAATAGTATAGAGGGCGATTTAAGTATGGCAATTCAATTGGAGATTGAAGATGAACCAAACTTTTTCAGGATGTTTACCAGTATGTTTGAAAGTTATGAAGTAATAACAGTTAGTGATATAGATGTTTTCTTGACTGAATCCAACTACATGGGGGTTAGCTACAGATCTAATAAAACAGTGAGACTAAAAGGCATTAATCATTTTGAAACATCATGGTTTGAATCTGATCATAACATGAGTGTTAATGTGGATCCAGATCTAAAATCTTGGAACAAGGGCATTGAAGAAGAGATTGATGGTGAGTATATAGAAACAACTACTTATCCAGAGAATACCAAAGAACAAGTGATCAATTTTACAGAGCTTTTACATGAGGTTTTTAAGACAAATGAATAATTTGATAATAATCAAATTACTGAACCAGCAACTTTTATAGTTTCTGGTTCTTTATATTGTATAACAAGAAAACACCTATCACTTGTGAGGATGATAGGTAGTTTCTTGTAAATTATTATCTATTTCATACTTTAAAATGGCGCATGGGTAGTTTCGTCTATATAAATTGTAGTAAATATTTTCTATTTAGTCATCTCGATGAAGGGCAAAAGATTATGGAGGGAATTTGGTGATATTTCCCTATTGTTTTAATGTATTATAGAAGTTTTCGATAAGTTTGCAGGATCAACTCATAATCTTAATGGAGTATACTGGACACTATCACTATCCAATTTTGAAGAAACTGAAAGATGAAGGCTTTCCAGTATGTTTGGTTAATCCATATCAAATGAAAAAATATGGAGATGTTGAAATTCACAAATCTAAGACAGATAAGAAAGATGCAATTCGCATAGCAACTTTTTCATTGGAAAAATCATATTTACTTAAACCATATAGTCCCTTAGAGCAGAAAGATGAAGATTTAGAGTTCGTATCATGACAATATGAGCAAAGAATATTATATCTTACAAAGTTGAAAGTACAGTTGCTCAATTTGTTGGACGAAACAATGCCTGGAATTATTACTTATTTGCAACTTATGAGCATCAGCCAGAGAGTTGTGTTTTACTATTATTCATTAAAAGGTATGGGGCATTTGAAGCTATTAAAAAATGAGGGAAACAAGGTTTTTAGCGACATATGCAACGTTAATTAAGAAAACCAAAAATCATTATGCTCAAAAAAAGGATTATCTATATTTGAGCATACACATGAAAGTGTAACGACACGTGGTGATAACATTTATATTTTATCTGCACAGACTCTGCTTGTTGATTTGCTATCTGATGCACAAAATGCTGCTGATGAGGAAATCTATCAGGTGCAGAATATCGCTGAAACCATACCAGAATATAAAATTTTAAGAATTGTGAAAGGTGTAGGAGATCGTTTCGGACCAATCATTATAGCAGAAATAGGGGATATAAGAAGATTTCGTAGTGCTAAGGACCATAAACTCATTTGTAGGTAATGATGCTCCGCCTTATCAATTTGGGCAGTTTGAGAGTAACAATCGTCACATATCAAAACGTGGTAGTTCAATTTTAAGAAAATCTTGTTATCAATCATGCAATGTTTAAAGGCTTCGAAACCAGAAGATGATCCAATTTATCTTTTCATGATAAAGAAAGAACTTGAAGGTAAACCGCTAAAAGTTGCCAAAATAGTAGAAGTAAATAAGTTTCTACGTATATACTATGCTCGTGCAATGGAGCTTCATAAGTAAGTAGGTTATAATCGGTTTCTTTAAAAATCTACGAAATAGTAGGTTTATTAAAGTTGCACTTTTATAAAAAATATGATGTATAGGAAAATTTACTTTTAGGGTTAACAAACATTTGCAAGATTTGTTTGAGAAATGGAATGTTTATGAATTCGACAGATTTTTGTCGTGTAAATGATTAATATACCAATATGTAGATTAAACATCTTTACAATGAACGATTTCTTTTAGATTGAAATCAGTAATAAGCGAAATAGTTGATTTTGATTCTCCATTCAAGATAGTAAACTCTATGTAATCTTCGTTTTTCAAATCTTTAAGTGCGACAACTTGAGTTTAAAATTGTTTTTTTAGTTCTAGGTTTCTTTTTGCCAGTTTATGAGATATGACACTGTAATTATCTTCAAACTGATACTTATCTCTTGGCTTGAATAATACCTGCGAATGTCTTTTTTATTATTTTTAATCATTCCAGATTTATCAACAGCTAGTTTTAAGTGCAAATATAATTTAAAGATTGCATTGTCCGATTTAATAGTAATTACTCTAAGCATTCCATCGATCTCACCACTAATTATTCTCTCACTTAGATTGAATGCGTAGCTTGTTCTTATATTTAATGTAAAGAAATCTTTCGTAATCTGTAATCTATCAAAGTTATTGAATATATCGGAATTAGGCGTCCATAATCAAGAACATGGCAAAAATTTCTCTGTTTATCTCTATACTTATGCTAAAATTGTCTTCATATATTCAATGAAGTTACTTATTACACTTTATATGTCTTATGGGTGGAAATGAGATCTTTCTGCTAGACACACAATATTAAAGCAATCATTTCTGTACCAGTATGCGGATATTTACAACATTTTTATCATGAATTATAAACAGACAATTTCCTAAGCTCAATAAGCTTATTTAGTCTGCAAAGATTTATGTAATTCTTTGGTAATAAACATTTGCCATAAATTATGGTAAATGTTAAAATTGATGTGGTAATTAACATAGTTTGTTTGAATTGACTTTTTATAGAGGATTATTAATTTAGATAAAATGGAACGAATATCTCTTTCTATGAGTCAAAAGAAACTTGCTGACCTATACAACATGTATTAAACAAACAAGTTCATCTAAACAAGGTATTGTTAAACAAGCATCCTGGTTTTTGAGTCATGTGAAGCTTTGGAGTTTGAAATCACTATGTGTCACAAAAAAATATAGTTAATACCGTTGAAGTAGTTGGAATATTCACTCCTTCTACATGTAATTATTGATCTGGAAAGGATAATTGATGGAAGATAAATCAAATTATACTTCTCTTGGACGTATACATAACGTAACAAGAGAAATAAAAAAATTCACTGGCAGCAGCTTTAGTAGCTTTTTTAACGAGGAAAATGGTGCTAAAGTACCTAAAGATGAAACTCTTATTGCGATTATAAGTAATCTTCATTACGAGATAAGGAGAATAAAAAAACTTAACCATCCAAGACTCACAAATAAAATTGAAACCTTAAAAGAAATAACAGATTTATATATTGATGCTCTTAAGTCTGATTCACCTGCTAGTGAGGTTTATACCTTCCAAGCTGATTATAATGATCATCTTGATATGCTTTTCGAAACCATAGTTGATTATGATTATGATATATCTCAACAATCTGTTTTGGATGATGTTCAGATCGATGAATTAAGAACTGATTTATCCGCTCTAATCAAAAACTTTAGTAATTCTGAATTGGAAGATGATATTAAAAAGTACTGTGTAGACTTACTTAATGATTTATACAATTATCTTCATGATTACCAAACGTATGGATATGGAAATCTTGATAATGAAATCGAAAGAGTATACGGATCGTTTATGCATAAATATGGTGAAGCTCAGAAAAAGGGCAAAGAGAACTGGAAAGAATCTCTTAATGAAATTTATTTATTTTGGACAAAAGTTTGTAGTTTTGCTGGTGCTGTTGGTATTTCAGCTGAAGCTATTGAATATATCGCAAAACCTATGATAGAAAACTTACCTAAATAAAATCATATAGAAAAAGTGGCTCAAAAATGTTTGGTCATAAAATGTGATAAAGGTTCAAACGTATTACCAATTCAAAAACAGTGAAATCCAAAGATTTTTTAATCTTTGGATTTTTATACTTAAAGATCTATATTGTATTTTTCTTTTGTGACTTTACTGTATATTTTGAGTTGCTCTGGATAGTTTTTTATTTCGAGTACAGCTCTTACATGTCCAAAGGTTTTTATGGCGTCTGGATCATTAAGAAAATATTGAGCTACAGCTTTTCGATATAAGAGAACTTCTAATAAATAACCTGAGTTGTATTTATTGCATATATCTATACCAGTATTCACAATCTCATATGTTAATGCGTGATTATCTAATGAATGGTGGTTATAAGCAATGTTACATAACAGTTTAATATATAGTTGTTTGGACTTAGAAGTGGAGAAATCATCAATGCTCAATTGAGTGTATAAGAAATTAAAAATCATATTACTTGAATTGTAATCTTTAAGTTCAGCATAGATAACACCACAGACAAACAATATTCTGAGTTCTATGTAACTGTATGAGTAAAGTTCCAAATTATCTAAATCAAATTCCTCATGATGCAATCTAAGGGATTCGAATAATCCTTCAATCGCCTCGTATTTCCTATCTTTAACGTCTAAATTACTTATAGGTAAGTAGTGAATAAAACTGTTAAATTGATCTAATTCTATCGGATCGATATAATTACAGATTTCAGTATCCTCTGCTGTTATGTGGTAATACTCCAAAGAGTAGGTTGTACCTGAATGACTAAGTAACAGCTCATCGATAAGATTATTTGTATTTAGTAACAAGTTGTTATTTTTGTATGTGTTAAAAGTCTTAATTAAGTCAGTTCTATATTCAACAGATAAGAGCTGTAATGTTGTAATCTGAGGTACAACATCGCCTCTCTCAATCTTTCTAAGCGTCTCTTTATTGACTCCAGTTAATTCTTCCACTTGTTTTCTTGTGAAATTCAGTTCCTCTCTCATTTTCCGTATTTGAGAACCGAATTCATGTGTATCTAACATTCGAAACATAAAAAACTCCTTTGTCAATACAATTTGAATTGTTTGACTGATATATTTAAAAATTATATACTAACCCTATAATATAGAAGGGAGACAATAGTATATGTTTAAAAAATCAATTTCAATTATCTTGAACATCTTCATAATAGCAGCATCAACAATTTGTTTTGCAGCTGATGATGATATCCCTAGACCTAAATCTGTAGAATTAGACCCTGTAAATGTCGTAATTACATCTCAGAAATAAAGCTTTGATATAATATTTTTACTAAAGTAAATAAAAGCTCGTTATATTATTTTCAATGATTATAACTTTTAAAGGTGTGATATCTTATATCATACCATTTTTTTGTTCTGATGATGTGCTTTCTTATATAACATTATGATAACTTACTTGAATATGATAATTCAAGATTAATGTAGGCATTCAAAATTAGATTTTCTGTTTTATAGTGATGTTGGTATTACTTAAATCGTATTTAAAACTAAAAGATGTATTTATGAAAGAAAACACCTATCACTTGTGAGAATGATAGGTGTTTCCTTTTAATTGTATTTATACGATGGTGTCATCCCATCAACCAAACCGCTTAATGTAATCTATGTCTTTTGAACTTGACTTTTATAAATCAAATCATTACATTGAAAGAATAGAAATGTAATGTCATGTATTACGATTAATCCGAGAATGTATAAGTAAATGCAACTATTGACGTGATAATACTACTTTGAAGTGGGGTGTTTAAGGGCACCCTATGGATTATCATTAAAGAGTATTAACAGTTTCAATTAAATCATGTTATATGTGTATATATATTAATACCGAAGATGGTTGTCGAGAATTAGATTTATATAACATGAAACAATTAATTGGAAAAAGTAATAGTAGTATTAGACCGATTGAGTATATGTACTTCTAAATATTTTTGGTACATCTTTATCTGCAGCAAAACAGACGCTAGTAGACCCAAATACTATAATTGATGCCATTAATAGAATAATGAATTTTTTCATTTTTATCACCCCTCTCTATATGATTCAATGAGAGTGTAATATATTTAGAAACAATGAATAACCCACTTTAAAGTGGTATTTTGGAGGAAAATATGTTTGAAGCTTTTGATACAACAGCCTTTGGAAAGTATATGAAAAGTGTAAGGAAATCGCTTAATTTAACACAAATTGATGTAGTAAACATGTGTAATGTAAATGTGGAAACATTAAGAAGACTTGAAAAAGGTCAAGTAATACCTAAATATGATACATTAGAATATCTTTCGGATGCATATAAAATGGATGTTATGTCTTTATTTAGTTTTTTTAGATCCTCTGAGGCTTTATATAACTTTTATAATTACATAGATGAAATAATTATTGATTATGATTTAGATAAGTTGGCATCATTAGAAAATGAATATAATGAAATTCTTAATGATGTTAAGTTGGATGAAATTATTAATAAAGTGCAGTTGGACCAAATGTCCTTGATAATAAGAGGTATAAAAGAATTCTATGAAGAAAAATATATGGAATGTTTAGATACATTTAAAGAAACGATGAAGTTAAGCAATGTGCAATTTGAAATTGACAAATATGATCAGTTTAAATATACAGTATTAGATTATAGAATTTTATTATTAATTGCATTGGGATTAAGTGAAGTAGAAGAACTCGAACATGCCAATCAAATATTAGAATTAATTTTAAAAAAGTTCACTTCTACAGAAAGAGTTAAAGACAATGACAAGAAGCTTTTAATTAAAGTGTATTCAAATTTATCTTATAACTGTCATTGTATAGATGACTTCACTAAGGCTCTTAATTTCGCTGATAAAGGCATTAAATACTGTAATAAGAACTATACGACTTATGGTTTATTCCTGTTATATTACAGAAGGGGCGTTGCAAAATTTCTATTAAGAAAACGAAATTACAAGAAAGATTTTGAGTACTGCATAATGCTTTTAGAAATGCAAAAAAATAAGAAGCTGATAGAGGTATATAAACAGATTACAAAAGAGAAGTATAATATTGATTTATAAACTGCTAACGGAGGATTGCAATGGATAACCAACTTTCTAGTTTTACATTTAATAGAGAATATAGATGCCTCTGTGAAATTAATTTAGAAAATGAGCTTAAAAAGAGGTATCGCAACTATCCTAAGGCAGTGGTTATATGTTTTATCAGACACGGATTTCATAACATTAATGATATTAAAATGCTTTTTGAAGATAAGAAGAATTATGATGTAAGAAATCTTGGCCCCAAAAGAAGACTGTTAGCTCAAAGATTAGTTGAAAAGTATGAGGCCGAAGCGTTATTAAAGTAAATAAATATTTTTAAGATTTAAGGCTTTTTCTAAATTAGGTATTCAGTTTTCTTATAATAGTTATTTCACAAATGACTTGCAATCAGTCAATATCAATCTTTCAGGTGCTTCTAAAATTTAAGCATTTATAGCACAGTATTTGACAATAAATGAGATTTCGAATGAAAATAAAAGTTGTGTAAAAATACCAATGTTTGTAGATAACTTTAATAAAGATGATTTTAATAATGAGGAATTAGAGAAAACAGCAGATTTTGTTTTTAATAAGCTATCTAATAAGGGGCAATCATTTGTATTTGTTTCAGATAATCAACAAATTCTGAATGCTTTGAACTATTATCAAAGTAATAGAATAAAGTTAAACGAGGAATTTAACTTAATGAATATGGAATATGATTCTACATTAGATATTTATAGAAAATATATTCATATTGATGATGAGAATTAAGCAAAAAAAATGCCTGATTTAATTAAAATCTTATACTTTGGAACTCAGGAATTAGCAACTGAAATGCGGTTTGATTCAGTCTATACATAATTTACATACAGTATAAAAATCTATGGAAAGGAGTGAATTACATGGCTGTAAAGCATAATATCAAAGGTGGAAAAGTTCATAAGGGTACAAAAGGTGGCATGACAGGATGTGGTTTTAATACTAATGATAATCCTTCGCATTGGGATAACACTGGTGAAAGAATCACATGCGATAAGGATGGATGTAAGAACTAGATTTTCTATCTAATAAATTCATCAGAAAAGGTTCTAAATTAGAATCTGTTCTGGTGATTTTGTGATATAAGAGGGTACTGGCTAACTCTAATAGCTATTAGATATCCTAATGCTCTATTAGTGGTTCGATTATTAACAATTTTAGTGGAGTTAACAATTGATGAAAAAATACGCAATATTTGGAAATTGTGCTGTTTATGCGAACAAAAAGGAGTATAATTAATTGTAGATAAAATCAAATTACCAATTAAGAATTGACTAATCATATAGACAGAGGATTGTTATGAAGAATGGATTATACGAAGTACCTGTATTAGTAGAAAAAGATCATGAGAAATCAATAAAAAAGGAATTGATAGAGAAAGCTGAAATGCCAAAGATACTCTCTAAAGATTACGAGGTTCTTTTGCGGCGAAAATTAGAGGGACTTCATAAAGATGACGTCTTTTCATTCTATCAAGACTTATATAAATTATTAGATGAGCAAGAAGCTGTTAATCCAGAATTACTATTAGCGGTACATAATGATGAAAACATTGTAAGAGAACTAAGTGAGAATAGACCGTTAACGTCTATTGCTTTTAGTTCTCTTTTTACTGGAAAAAAAGGTGAACCCACTTTAGTGAGTGAACTCAAAAGAGAGATTAGAACATCTGAAAGAATAGACCTACTAATATCTTTTGTTAAGTACAGTGGTATAAGACTCATATTAGATGATTTAGAAGCGTTTACGAAACATCATAAACTTCGCATCATCACAACTTCTTATATGGGTGCAAGTGATTATAAAGCGATAGAGAAGCTATCTAGATTACCAAATACAGAAGTCAAAGTAACTTTTGATACAGAAAGAACAAGACTACATGCTAAGGCATATTATTTTGAGAGACAAACTGGTTTTAGTACAGCATATGTTGGTTCTTCTAATCTATCAAGAGCTGCCATTTCAAGTGGCTTAGAATGGAACGTAAAAATCTCTGAATATACATCGCCTGATGTGATGAATAAGTTTCAGGGTATCTTTGATTCTTATTGGAACGATAATGAGTTTGTTACTTTTGATCCAGATGATGTTATATTGAGTGATCAGTTAAAAGAGGCTTTAAAACCTAAAACAGAATCAATGCACCTTCAATATTTCGATATAAAACCTTACCCTTATCAAAGAGAGATCTTAGAAGAACTGAAGTCTGAAAGAGTGCTTTATAATTCTTATAGAAATCTAATAGTAGCTGCAACAGGTACTGGAAAGACCATCATATCTGCTTTTGATTATAAGAGATTTATAAAAGATAATTCAAATGCTAAACTACTTTTTATTGCTCATAGAAGAGAAATCTTAGAACAGAGTTTAACAACGTTTAGAATGATACTTAAAGATCAAAACTTTGGTGAGTTATGGATAGGTAGTGAAAGACCTAAACATCATTCACATCTGTTTGCTACGGTACAAACCTTATCTAAATCAAGCAAGTTTCTAACATATGCAGAAGATCACTTTGATTATATTGTTTTAGATGAAACTCACCATGCTTCTGCAGGTAGTTATTTAGATATTATAGATTACTATGAGCCAAATATATTACTGGGTTTAACAGCAACACCAGAAAGAATGGATGGACAAGATATCACCATTCACTTTAACAATAGAATAGCTTCTGAAATAAGACTTTCAGAAGCTATTAACCGAAAGCTCTTATCACCATTTCATTATTTTGGTATTTCTGATTCTGTTAACTTAGAACATATGACATTTAAAAGAGGTCAATATGTACGCTCAGAATTAGAAAAGATCTATACAAAGAATGATCAAAGGGTAGGAGAGATCTTAAAGTCATTAGATCGTTATATAACCGATGTAAGTGATATGAAAGCTTTAGGTTTTTGTATCAATAAAAGTCATGCTGCTTATATGGCTATGAAGTTCAATCAAGCTGGTATACCATCGGAGAATTTAGATTCAGATACCAGTGAAGAGATAAGACGTGCAGTAAAACAGAAGTTATTAAAGGGTGAGATCAACTGTATCTTTGTTGTAGATCTTTACAATGAGGGTGTAGATATCCCTGAAGTGGATACGGTACTGTTTTTAAGACCAACTGAATCTATGACTGTTTTTTTACAACAACTTGGTAGAGGTTTAAGACTGTCTGATGATAAAGATGCTCTTACAGTATTAGACTTTGTCGGTAGAGCTCATAAAGATTATGACTTTAGTTTAAAGTTTAGAGCGTTAATTGGTAAATCAAAACATAATCTTAAAAAGGAAATAGAACATGAATTTCCTAATATGCCTGCTGGGTGTTCTATTCAACTAGAACGTGTAGCGATGGAGAATATACTTCATAATATACAATCCAGTACATTTAATAAAACCAGCTTAAGACGTATGATACAGATGTTTGATCAACACTATGAGTTAGAACTAACAGTAGAGAACTTCTTAACGATGTATCACCTTGATGTGAAACAGTTCTATGCGAATTATACGTTCTATGATTTATGTCATCAGGCAAACAAATTTAAAAATTATCATGCGGAAGATAAGTTTAAGAAGGTTTTCTTAAGACGATTGTCAACAGTAAATTCCAATGATTTCCTAAACTATATTCTAAAAGCCTTTAGAACAAAAGAGTTAACAGATAATAAGATGAGTGGCATGTTACATTATACGATTTATGCTGATAAACCAGAGAATACATATAAAGAGAGTTTTAAGAATTTTGTAAATAACAATACTCCATTAGTAGATGAAGCAATTGAATTAATCGAATATCTCTTAAGACATCAAAAGCAGCTTAAAAAGCTAATCACGTTAGATTATGAATTACCACTAGATCTCTATGCAGATTACCATCTAGATCAAATACTAGCTGCATTTGGTGTGAATAAAGAAACACAGAAGTATCCTCTTAGACAAGGTGTACACTTCATAAAAGATAAGAATACAGATATCTTCTTTATCACAATTAATAAGAATGAAGGGGATTACTTAGAATCAACTCTCTATAACGACTATGCTATATCAGATACTTTATTCCACTGGGAGTCACAAAGTATCACTACGGATACTTCTAATACTGGAAAAAGGTATATCGGTAATGATAGTGAACATAAAGTATTACTATTTGTAAGAGAAGTCAAACATCAATATAAGAAAACTATGCCATATACTTTTATAGGTAGAGCTAGATATGTTTCTCATAAAGGCAGTAAACCTATTCAAATCATCTGGAAACTAGATGATCCAATACCACAGAAGGTTATTAGTGAGAGTAGTTTGAGATTGGTGGAGTGATTAGTTGCTTATCGAAGTACAGACATGAGTTAGATGACATTAAGATAAAGATGCTAATTAAGCATCTCTATAAAGTAGAAAAGAATTTCTATTCCAACGTAACTTATTGTCATGAATATCAATGATTTAATATTATTACTTTGTCTTTTGTGGTGATTGATTTCCTCATTAGATACAAAAGTTGAGATAGATTTATATATTGGAGCTAATATAAAATCAGGATGCATTTTCAATAGTTTTAGCTTAGAGTGAATACTTAGATTTCTATAAATTACTCTAAATAGATTTAAGAATAATGCAAAGTAACATACAATTGCAGAAAATACGGGAGCAAATTTAAACAGATTATCAAGCATCAATTGTAACATCGATTGAAGATTGTTTGCTTGAAACATAATATCAAAATGACTCAAATAATACCTTGTAATTATTGCGATAAAAGTTCCTAAAAGGATAAACATCAAATCTGTTGATTTTGTAAGTTGATCTAATAAAGCAATTTTAAATTCAATATCACTATTAGCATGTATAATTTTCTTTTTTATAATTTTTGTTGAGATATAAGTCAATGTGGAGATGAGAACAAATGCAATGTTAATGTATAAAAAATATTTCGCGAATAAAAGTACTGTCATAGTAGCTGCAAATAGTATAAGAATCAGATTTATAATGCCTTCAGAATTCTCAGAGTTATTATTTACATAATTGGTATTTGTAGTCTTATTGTCATAATTATTAGTTTCGTTAAAACTATTAGTGACATTATTGTTGGGACTATTATTATTATATGTACCTGTTTTTATAATAATGTTTTCAGATAACAGATTATCCTTTACCTCATCGGTGTTAGAAGATTTTTTTGATATGAAGTTAACTATAACTCCAGATACAATAGCTATTGCGAGTGCGATTAATATTTCCATGTAAACTCCTTTCGATACGAACTAATGTTCTTGTTGTAAAAAGGGTATCACATGTAAAGATGTTAAAGATATACATTTTATGAAATCTTAATATTTTCTAACTAAAACGTTCTCTAACTTCACATCTGAACAGAGGTTATCAAATAAATTGAAAGTATGAATTTACTTTACTCATTATTTTAAATGAGTACTAGGATATAAATAAAGTTTTATACTTATGGCTACGCTCGTTTCGCTAACCGAGTCACTGACTCCTTAGCTTTTTCATTAAGTATTTTTAACAGCTTAAACATATACTTATTGGATGTTCAAAATGCAACCTTAAAACTCAGTCGTAGATAGACAATGACTGAGATGAGCTTATTAAAGACATATATAGTTATTAACCAACGTCTCATACAAGATTATTTATAGGGGGAATACATGGGCTACAAAGGCACACTAAGATCAATAGGAGCTGCTGTAAGAACAGCTGAGAGAAATGCTAAAAGAAGGCAACGTGAACTTGAAAAGCGAGCTAAAGAAGCTCAAAAAATGGAAGACCTTGAGCGTGCGAGCTTTGAAGTAAGCAAATATGAGAATGAGTTAGAAATTATAACGACACTTCATAATGATATGTCAGGTTGTAATATGAGTTTGTTAGAAAATCTACTAGAACCAATTGAACCAACATATCACAAGACTAAAGAACTTCAAGCTCGTCAAGTTTTATATGATTATAAACCGGGAATATTTGATAAAGTATTTGGTACTGGAGATAAGAAAGTGAGTAAGTTAGAAAGTAAAATAGAACTTGCTATAGAACAGGATAAACATGCATTTGACTTATCAATTGATCATTGGGAAACGGAAAAAAAGGAATTTAACTATTTTAGTAAATTACTATCTGATATAAATTCACATGATAGATCTGCTGTTCAGACTTGGATTGAATTATCTAAACCATTTGAGGAGTTAGAGTGTCTAGGCACAAAGGTGCACATTGATTTTGTTGGAAAAAGACTAATAGCCGAGATAACATCTAATCCAATAGAGATTATTCCTGAAATGACAAAGTCGTTATTGAAGTCAGGTAAGTTATCTGAAAAGAAGACAGCAATTAGTAAGAAAAATGAACTGTATCAAGACTATATAGCTAGTGAATCTTTGAAAACAGCAAGAGAGTTATTTTCTATGTTACCTTATGAAGAGATTGTAATAAACTCTAATGTGAAAATGCTTAATAAAGCAACAGGATACCATGAGCATTCAATGGTGTTATCTGTATTTTATGTAAGAGAAACCATTGAACATATTAACTATGATTTAATCGATCCATCTGATGCAATCACTAATTTTGTACATAATATGAATTTCAAGAAAACGAGAGGTTTTGAAAAGGTAGATCAGATGGAAATGAGATAATTAGGTGTTTTAGAGTTTACATAAAATTTTGTAATAAAAGGAGAGTCAGATGAATTTAGTAAGGAACTTATTTATAGGTACAATTGTATCAATATGTGTATTTACAATTACAGGTATTCTAATCGGTAGTCTTGATATAGCAGTAGAACAAGCTCCACTGCTAATGATTACTATACCAATCATTTTGTTATGTGGTTTATTGGTTACATGTAGTTTATCAATTGTTGATGCTCTTAAACAAGTGAGTAATGAGAAAGGCAATGGAGAAAAGTGAAGAAAATTACTACAATACTGATATTGTTAATTCTAGTGTTAGTTGTCGGTGCTTTTATTACAAGAGTATCTGATAATATACTAAAAAGTGTAGTTGCTGATGAAATTGAGGATGCAGTCTTGAGTGAGTATAACTTAAATGAAATTGCTTTATTATCATTAGTATCACCATACGTTGAGGAAATTCTAGAAAATGAGATAGTAATTAAAGATAATATACTCTTTAAGAAAATAGAGATGCACAATCTTATTGATGCTGAGTATGTATCAATTATGGGGAGATTAATCATTATAACTGAGCCAACGTTCAATCTTAAAGTACTTGAAGATATATTCACTAGTGAGAATGTAGAAGAGCCAATGATTGAACATAAATATCAGTTTGATGAGATGTATACAAATATCCTTATAGATATTAACAGTTCTGATTATAAGATATTAAAATTTCAGATGACAATTATTTATACTGACAGGCAATTAGAATCTAAGCTAGAAGATGATCAAGATATGATCATTGATTATGTTAGCGGATACTTTAGAGATGTTACGGTTGAGATGGTTAATGAAGAGAATGGAAAAACTAAGATTAAGAATGAGTTATTAGAAGGCATATCAGGAATTGTGGATACTGATAGTATAAATAATATTTTGCTGACTCAGTTTGTAATTCAATAAAAAATAAGAGAAACATAAAGACTGATGTTAAAAGATATTCTTGCTTAGAATAATAGATCAAAATCCAAGTTATGGATTCGTTGATTATAATGTTTAGTATAACGAGCAAACATTAGAAAATATGGGTCTTCAAGAGAAAGTAATGAAGCGCTTTTAAACTTAAATCTGTCGTTATAAAAATGATGTTTGATGATGATAAGATAACAATTATACAAAAGTGGAAAAGTATCAAGAGTGAAGGCAGTTAGTTAAGGAGATTGTGATGTTAAGAAACTTAAAGAATTCAGTATTGAGCTTAGGTGTTAAATTAGAAGGTCCAGAGTTTGTTAAAGAATTAAAGGATCAAAGTCATACAATAGCAGCTCTTGAGAAAATTAAAGAAGGTGTTGAAAGTGACTCTATTATAAAAGATATTGATAGAGATATTATGTTTATAAGAGCTGGTGATATAGGTGAAAAGAATGTTGAGTTTGAACTGAAACATTCTTATGTTCCAATGTATTGTTTACATGATATAAATTTAGAGCATAATGGGCTGAAAGGTCAATTTGATTTTATACTTGTAACCAATAAGTGTTTGGTAGTTCTAGAAACTAAAAAACTCAATGGTAATATTGAAATACGAAATACTGGGGATTTTATTAGAACACTAAAAAATAATAAAGGAAAAACAATAAAGACTGAAGGTATGTATAGTCCAATAACTCAAAATGAACGACACGTTGAGTTATTGACAAGATTATTAAAGGATAACAATGTCATAAAAAAAACCCCTATTTATTCTTTGGTTGTTATGGCAAATTCCAAAAGCATTTTAAATCATAAATACGCACCAAAATCAATTAAGAATCAAATTGTAAAGTCTGATCAGTTGAAGAAAAGGCTTAATGAATATCTTAAAGAAAAATCAGATATCAATAATCCCATTTTAACGATGAAGGAAATTGCTGAGTTTATCTTAAACAGTTCAAAAGAAACTGAGAATACATTTATAACTAAGTATGAAAAGTATCAATATGACGTTCTTAAAACATCAGATCAAAATGTAGAGACTATAGTTAAGAACAGCAGTTATGTGTCGAAATCATTACCTCAAAATAAGATGGTTACATTAAGTAATATCAAATCTAAAGAAGTGTTAGAAAAAGAGTTAAGAGAGTATCGTTTGTTGACTTCAAGAGCTGAAAAGATCAAAGCGTATTATATCTTTAATAATGCTCAAATGGATGAAATTATCAGTTTATATCCCAAAACAAAAGAAGATCTACTTCAGCTAAAGGGCTTTGGTCCAGCTAAAATTGAAAAGTATGGACAAGCTATTGTTGATGTATTTTTATAAGCAATATCATTCAATAATTAACTTGCAAATAGTACATGAGGAGATTTATGAAAAATAGTTTTATACCACTTATAGTGAGATCCTGGACGATACTGTCAGAAGAAACTTTTGTAAAAAGGTTAGATAAATCTTCGTTTCTTCATAGAGGTACAGGAATACCAAAGAATATTAAAGTCTATTGGAAGATTGATACTTTAGAATATGGTGATCAGTTAGATTTGAATATGATTCATGATCATACAACTTATAAAATGAAAATTACTTGTGATCAGTTAAATAGAACTCGATTGTTTTGGAATTCTGATTTCGAAGCAATATTGAAAGTTAAATACAATAATCTTTACAATACTTATAGATTAAATGAAGAAAATGAACTGCATCCAGAAATGAAATTTTCAAGAATAGATAAATCTAATTATTCCATTGAGTTTGTTGAATCGGTATATGAATATGAATCGATTGAGGAAGAAATAGTTTCTTTAAATGGTCGTATTGAAGGCAAGAAAGTATTATATTATACAGAAAAGTATGAAAGAAATAGTACAAACAGAAAATTAGCAGTGCAATATCATGGTTATAGGTGTAAAGCATGTGATTTTCTTTTTAAAGAGAAATACGGTAAACGAGGAGATAAGTTTATTGAAATTCATCATATCAAACCATTATATATAAATAATGAAGAGGTAATTGTTGATCCACAAAAGGATTTAGTACCAGTATGTTCTAATTGTCATAAAATGATTCATAGGAAAAGACATGATGTACTAAGTATTGAGAGACTAAAGGAAATGATCAGTAACCAGAAAGAGAGTCATAATTGTGGAAAATGAAATAGGTGAATCATTAATATTGTCATGGGTGAAACATATTATTGGAGAGAGGTATTCGTTTTTAATGATTGCATTATAAAAAAATACTTTTAACTGAGTTGAAAAACGAAGTATTGATAGAATAAGTAAATGTAATGAGTTGTTTACACATTAAATTGTAAATAGGTATTATCAACTGCTTTCTAGAATAAGATTATATAGTCACATCACAATTCAATATGTGTACCATTCACACACTAACTTTAACTATACGATTTTTATTTTAGATTTTGTATTACCTTTGCGCAGTGATTACATATGTATTTATCTCTGATAGTGGCAAGATTGAACTCGTTATCACAGAACATACAAGAAGTGTTAACGCTCATGAGAAGTACAGTATCTCCTTCAAGTTGAATTTCTATTTCGCCATTTCCGTTATTTTGTAGTCTTCTCCTAATACTAATAGGAATTGATAATCTACCGCATTTATCAAATTTTCGAATAATTTTACCATTACTCATATTCATATTCCTTTCTAATATATCAATTGGGATATTTTGTATATTCGTATTATATCATATTTATCATTGTAAATGTGATATAATGTAATATATTGACATAAAAGGAGTTGTAATGTACTTAAACACACATGAAACAGAAGCCTGGTGGCTTGAGAGAATGTTAGATAAAGCCAATATGGTCACCAGTTATAAAGCCTATTGGATGATGGGTATCATTGATATCATAACTGAACAAGATGAACATATTATATCCTTTGAACAGATTGTCAATCAAATGATTACACATGCTTGGTATCCTGTTGTTACGTACAAGTTATCCTTTGGTATTCAGGATAGACTATCTCATTTAGTTTTGTATTTAAATGATAAGTATCCATATCTAAATGAGTATAAACAAGATAAGTTGTTGGATTTTATCTGTTCATCAGATCAATTGAAATTGGATAAACACTTTACAAACAAAAGAAAAGAACTTTATCAGATGGTACCTTATCGTTTATTATCACCATTCTTTAGAGAGGCTACTCGTGGTATAAAAGATCAAAAGAAGAACAGAATGATAGTTGATCTGGCGTTGGAGAGTTCTGAGTCCATGTATGTTATTGATGTAGCATCTTTATCAATACGAGTACGTTCTAATTGGGTGGATTATATAAAACAAAATCAAGCGATTGTAAAAGGGTGGATTCAATATAAACTCATATTATACTTACAAGCAAGAAATCCTAATGTACCTAATATTCCAATGAAATTAAGACCACCTGGAGTTAGAAACCTAACGGCGGCAAAAAAGTTTTGGAAATCAGTCTCAGAAACACGTGTCATTGAAGATATATACACTGGTAAGTTATTAAATTCGGTTAACTATGCAGCTCATGGAGAGTTAAGTATTGATCACTTTATACCATGGTCATTTGTATCTCATGATGAGTTTTGGAATTTATGTCCAACATTTAATCATATCAACTGTGCCAAAAGTGATGCATTACCGAGTTTAGATAAATATCTAGATAAGTATTGTGATTTACATTACTTTGCTATCAATGAATTAAAGACCCAAGGCAAAAGAAAAATCCTTGAAGATTATTATACGGTAGGCAGTGAAGAGATGATTCATGTTTTATCATCAGATGATTCTATATCAAGACGTGTGATTGAGTCGTCTTTGATGAAGTCAATAAAACCAATTCATCAAATCGCGTTGAATCAAGGCTTTAGGCTATGGGAGAAATAAGGTATACATAAATGTATGGGCCTTATTTTTTTGTAGTTGAGTGGATCTAAACTATTTCATAAATGATAGCTGTTCAAGTGATAAGTAAGCCAATGACTTGTATTGATGTATTTATGAACGACTTGATAATGGGCTACACAATTATTTGAATAGATTTTGAGTAGTTTCTTCTTAGATGTTATTGGTATCTTCTTTGAAGTAATAATTAGTAATATGATATTGAAAGAGGAGATTGAAAAAGTGTATAATAGAGTGTATTGATTAAATGGTGAGGATTCTAAAACTCTGAATTGGGGGTTTAGAATCCTTTTATATGTAATAATGCGTTCCTATTATTTGCATTTTATCTGTCATTATTGGCAAAGTTATGTAATTGACGTTCTAAGGCCATGAGATAATTTTCTTTGATTGGGAGTTTAAATATGTAACTCAATATGAAATTCTGTAGCAAGATTAACTAAAGATTTTGATGTTATCCAGAATATATTAGAGGTTAATAGATTGATGGGACTCTGATGTTTGCGAGAGTATAGTACTTGTAAGATGTTTATTGACAGGTGCGAAGCTGTTAAGAGTAACACCGAATTAATAGCAAGATTTCTAAAGTTCTCAGCAAGTATTATTAATGTAATGATGGAATTTTCAGTCTATAATGAATTTAAAGTTGATTTAAAGGAAATAAGTAAGTGATTTATAGAAATCAAAATACATAAGTGTTTGTTCCGAATTCTTAACATGAAATTATCTTGTATTCCGAAATTGTGACGAAGTTACTTATGGAATAGACTATAATGTTCATAGACATAAGATATTAAGTGTAAATGTTTCGAGTTTGTATATAAGGAGGAATATCGTGCAAAATGTGTTACAGTTTGACAAGATAACAAAGTATTTTCCTGGTGTAAAGGCTCTTGATAATATTAGCTTTGAAGTTAAAAGTGGTGAAGTACTAGCATTTTTAGGGGAGAATGGAGCTGGAAAGTCCACTTTGCTAAAAATACTGAATGGAGATTATCAACCAACAAGTGGAGAGTATCTACTAAATGGTGATGTGATTCATTTTAATAATCCTAGTGAAGCAATAGACTTTGGAATTAGTGTTATATATCAAGAAAGACAGGTGTTGGTAGATCTTAGTGTCGCTGAAAATATATTCTTAGGTAGATTACCGATTGGTAAAAATGGTTTGATAAACAATAAGAAGATGTTTGCCGATGCACAGAAGATAATTGATGAGTTTGGTTTACCGATAGATGCAACTGAAAAAGTTGCAAATATAAGTATAGCCCATCAGCAAATGGTAGAAATTATGAAGGCCTATAGTAGGGATTTGAAAGTTATAGCTTTTGATGAACCAACCGCGAGTCTTTGTGATAGTGATATAGAAGTTTTATTTGAGACAATAGAGAAGCTAAAAAAGGCCAATAAAATTATCATCTATGTAACTCATAGAATGAAAGAAATGGAAATATTAGCAGACAAGATTGTTGTATTTAAAGATGGTGAAGTTGTTAAATTGGTTAAAAAAGATGAAGTTGATCAAAAACAATTGATTCAGATGATGGTTGGTAGAGATCTTGGTGATATATTTGATGAAAATCACAGTGGTTTGATTGATGGAGAAGTTATTTTAGAAGTTGAAAATTTATCGACAGATCATGTAAAGGATATTTCGTTCAATCTTAGAAAGGGAGAGATTTTAGGTTTTTCTGGATTGGTTGGAGCAGGTAGAACAGAAGTGATGAGAGCTTTAGTTGGAGCGGATAAAGTAAAATCAGGTTCCATTATACTTGAAGGTAAGAATACTATTTCTAAATCACCAAAAGACGCCATGAAAAGCGGTATAGTTCTTGTACCAGAAGACAGAAAAACGCAAGGAATTCTCCCTAACATGACAGTCGGAGAGAATATCAGTATTGCCATTCTGGAAAACGTTATCAGTAAATTAGGGTTTGTAAACAAAGGAAAAGAAGCTGATATTATAGAAAAGAACATTAAAAAATTTAAAATTAAAACACCTCATAAAGATAAAAAAATAATTGAGCTAAGTGGTGGAAATCAACAGAAAGCTATTGTTGCTAGATGGATTGAAACTCATCCCAAAATACTCATTTTAGACGAACCGACAAAAGGAATAGACATTGGAGCAAAAGCAGAATTCTATAAATTGATAGGTGATATAGCACAGACTGGTATGAGTGTTATAGTTGTTTCATCAGAATTGCCTGAGATTATAGGATTAAGTGATAGAATCATCGTTATGAAGCAAGGTAAAATAACAGGTTCAGTGAGTAGAGATGAAGCGACAGAGGACAGAGTACTAGAATTAGCTATGTTGGAGGATACTAAGAATGAATAATGTAACAAAAGCGAATCAAGAGAACAAAAGTAAAAAGAAAGGTGTAATAGCATCAATTCCTAATGAAACCATCGGACTTGTCTTTGCATTGTTTGCAATCGTTGCTATATTTTCATTATTTAATAAGAATTACTTTTCATTAGCTAACATGATGAATATTCTTGTAGCAGCCTCTCTTACAGGTTTAGTAGCAATAGGTGAATCGTATCTTGTTATTGCAGGACTTGTAGATTTATCAGCAGGATCTGTAGCGGCGTTTGCGAGTGTTCTAGCAGCTGTTCTTTTATCAAGCGGTGTTGGCTTCTTTCTAACTGTAGTTATTGTCGTTATTGTTGGTATTATGGTTGGTCTGATCAATGGTTTGGTCATTACAAAAATAAAATTAGAACCATTTATTGCAACATTGGCAACGATGTCAATTATTAGAGGATTTGCCTACATTATATGTGATGGTAGACCGATTTATATCAGTAATGAGTTAGCGATAGCATTTGGTAGAAATAGATTATTAGGTATTCCATATCCGGTGATTATATTAATCGTAGCTTTTATAGTATTCGGTATTGTCTTAGCTAAAACACGATTTGGAAGAAGTATTTATGTCATAGGTGGAAATAAAGAAGCTGCTAGATTAGCAGGTTTAAACCCTAAAAAGATTACATTGAAGTTGTTTATGATAACAAGTGCTTTGGCTTCGTTAGGTGGTGTTATATTGGCTACTAGAATGAACTCGGGTCAGCCATCAGCAGCGCTTGGATTAGAATTTGATGCAATTACTGCAGCCGTTTTAGGTGGTATTGCCTTTAGTGGTGGTGTAGGAACAATCTTTGGTACTGTGTTAGGTGTTTTAATTCTTCAAGGATTTAATACAGGACTTATTATGATGAATGTACCTTCTTTCTGGCAACTGGTTGCTAGAGGTATGTTACTATTGATTGCCTTAGGATTTGATTACTTAAGAAAAAGAAATCGCGAGAAAAAACTTCTTGAAGAGAGTATGGCAGCATTAAACAAATAGAAATTATTGATATTGTAGGAGGCTTCTACAATATTGTAATAAATGAAGTTGGCTTTTAAATGAAATAGGGGGAAAAAAATGAAAAAAATAGTTTCGATTTTGATTAGTTTAACATTAATTATCGGTATGTTTGTAGGATGTTCATCAAATTCTGAGAACGGTGCAACTGGCGAAGGTGCTTCAGAAGAAAAGAAAATTGTAATTGCAGCCATATACAAAGCTGGTGATCAAGTTTGGTTTATTGATGAAGGTGACGCTGCAAAAGAAATGGCATTATCAATGGGTGCTGATGACTTCATCTACATTGACGCTAAAATGAATCCAGATACATATCTACAAGCAATAGATAATGTTATTGCACAAAAAGTTGATGGTGTTATTACTTGTATTCCAGATCAAACATTATCTCAAGTAGTGGTTTCAAAACTGAAAGATGCTAATATTCCAGTAATCGCAGCAGATGATGCTTTACAAGATGAAGATGGCAACAAAATTGCACCATGGGTAGGTATCAATGCAGAAAAAATTGGTCAAGCAGTAGGTGTTTGGGCAGGTGAATATGTTGTTGAAAATGACTTGATGGAAGATGAATCTTCTGCAGTATTGCTATTAACAATGGATACAGTTTCAAGTTGTGTACCAAGAACAAAAGGGCAATATGAAAAGTTCATAGAAACTGCAGATGGTTATGATGAAGCAAGAATCTATAGAGCTGACTATGATGGAACGACAGACAAGGGATTTAATGCAGCAGCAGCAATCTTTACTGCTCACCCAGAAATTAAGAACTGGACAGTAATGGCTCCAAATGACGAAGGTGCTGTTGGTGCTGTAAGAGCATTAGAACAAGCTGGTTTAGATAGAGAATCATGTGTTGTTGGTCTAGGTGCATACTTAGCTAAAGACGAATTTAAGAAAGAATATTCAGCTATGAAAGCTGCAGCATACTTCTCAGCACAAGATGTTGGTGGTACATCAGCTAAACAAATGATGGAGTTCATTCTTAATGGTACTGAGATTCCTATGAATGTAGCTGTAGATGCCAAGATGGTAACAAAAGAAAACTATGAGGAAATCATGGGAGAGGCTGCAAAATAAATTTGATTATATTGTATGTGGAAATATCCTAGGATATTTCCACTTTTTTTCGAATCATGTAAAGGTATTGGAGGTAAAATGATAACTGAAGAACAACATAAAGGCGTCTTATCGCTTGTACTAGAAACAGAACAATTAAAAGTACGTATAATACCATCTGTTGGAGGAAAGATATCTTCAATATACAACAAGGAAAAAGAGTTTGAGTTGTTGTTTCAAAACAAAAAAGATGTTTATAAAAGTGCCAACATATACGATGATTTTTCAGTGTATGATGCCTCGGGATTTGATGATGCTTTTCCAACAATAGATGCATGCTCTGTTCAGGTTGGTGAAAAGGAAGTCCTGTATCCTGATCATGGTGATATTTGGAGTGGAGCATTTTCATTCGAAGTGATTGATAATGTTGTAAGTCTTAATTATTCGAGTTCGATTTTAGATTATCATTACACAAAAAAATTAGAATTAACGGATAATGGTTTGAGAGTTGAGTATGATATTAAAAATAATGGAACACATTTGATTCCCTGTATATGGGCTATGCATTGTTTGATCAACTGCGAAGAAGATATGCGTTTTATTTTTCCAAGTAAACCTTATGAGGTTTTAAATGTCATGGATAATAAAAAGTTAGGTGATGTGGGACAAGTTTTAAGCTTAACAGATCAACTGATGACTGTTGAATCAGCTACTGCTAACGATATGAAAAAGTATTATTTAAATGGAAAAGTTAATGAAGGATGTTGTGGTGCTTATTATCCTTCTAAAGACATAACGTATAAAGTACATTATGACAAACACGTTCTTCCGTATTTAGGCATCTGGATTACAGAAGGGGGCTTTAGAGGTGATTATAATTGCGCTTTAGAACCTGCTACTGGGTTTTATGACAATACAGAACAGGCCATAAAAAATAATACAGCCTGCCATTTAAAGCCAAATGAGACATTGAAGTTCGTTCTTAGAATGGAGTTATACTGAAGTCGTTCTGAACTTACTAGGTGTGACATCACCATGCTTCTTAAAACACGTTACAAAATTTGATTCACTATTAAATCCTACTGAAAAGGCGATTTCCTTTATGGTTAAATCTGTAGTTTTTAATAGTGATTTTGCTTGATTCAGTCGTGTGATTGTAATGTATTCATATGGTGAATAACCTGTTTCCTTTTTGAACAATCTACTAAAATGGTAAGGACTGATGTTTACATGAGTTGCTAAATCATCAAGAGCTAATTTTTTATGATAATTTGCTCTGATAAAATTGATAGAGCTTAGAATAATGCTTGAAGATGTTTTGCTTTTTACCACTTCTGTTGCTGGTAACTGTAATAATTCTGCTAATATTCTTTGAATATGACATGATACCAAAGGTTCGCTGATGGGCGTGTTATTTGCAAAGCTATCAATGATTTCATTTAATAATTCCAATACAATAGATTGTTTTTTTATTGGAATGACACATCCAAGTTTATCGTGAATAAGTTGAAAATAGGCATCGGTAATATTACCACTGAAATGAATCCATTGAGTCTCCCAGTTGTTTGATTGATAAAGATGATATCGATGACAGTTTAGAAGCACCATATCACCTGACTTTAAATGAATTGATTTTTCATTGTACTTAAGTAAGCCACTACCTTTTTTCACAGACATTAATAAAAAACTATCATGTTGTTGTCTTTCGACACAATAACCTTCGCCACAGTAAAAGTGACCAGCGCATGTTAAATAGAAGAAAAGAGATTTGGCAATATTACTTGGTGTATGAAAGTAAGCTTGTGAATTTTCTAAAACACCTTTTTCTTTAATTATCATTAATTTAATCCTTTCATAAGAGGTATAGTTTAAGATTTTTAATTTACTTAAAATCGAAATAACGAAAGCAAGATTTATAAATATGTAAGCAATAATTAGTAATGAAGTGCTGTTAATATCATTCTATAATAGAATTAACATGAGAGCAAGAATTTTAAGTTGTGGAGGTTATAATGAAAAATAATGATTCTAGAGTTACTGTCTGGGAGGAGTCAATAGAAATACCGACATACCCAGTTGGAGAACCTGATAAAAATCCTATGTTTCTTGAAAAAAGAGTTTATCAAGGTAGTTCGGGAAAAGTATATCCCTATCCTGTAATCGATAAAATATACGATGAAAAGGTCATGAAGAAATACAATGCCGTATATTTAGAAAATGACTATCTAAAAATTATGATATTTCCCGAGTTAGGTGGAAGAATCCAACGAGCAATAGATAAAACAAATAACTATGATTTTGTTTACTACAACAATGTAATCAAACCTGCTTTGGTTGGTTTGGCGGGACCGTGGATTTCTGGTGGTATTGAGTTTAATTGGCCTCAGCATCATCGTCCGAACACTTTTGGACCGGTTGAATATACATTCAAAGAAAATCCAGACGGCAGCAAAAGTGTCTTGGTTAGTGAAGTGGATAGAATGTATGGTACAAAAGGAATGGCTAAATTCACTTTACATCCAGGAAAAGCTTATTTAGAAATAGAAGGACAGGTTTACAATAGAACTTCCGAGCCGCAAACATTTTTATGGTGGGCTAATCCTGCAGTTGCTGTTAATGATTATACACAATCCATATTTCCGCCTGATGTGAATGCAGTATTCGATCATGGTAAAAGAGATGTATCAGAGTTCCCAATAGCAAAGGGAACATACTATAAGATGGATTACTCCGCTGGTGTAGATATATCTTGGTATAAGAATATTCCGGTGCCAACCTCTTATATGGCTCATAAATCAGACTTTGATTTTGTTGGTGGCTATGATCATCAGAAAAAAGCAGGCATCCTACATATAGCCAATCATCATGTATCGCCTGGGAAAAAACAATGGACTTGGGGATGTGGAGATTTTGGGAAAGCATGGGATGATAATCTGACTGATGAGGATGGTCCTTACATTGAATTGATGACTGGGGTTTATACTGATAATCAACCTGATTTTACGTGGTTACAGCCTTATGAAGAAAAAACTTTTAAGCAGTATTTCATGCCATTTAAAAATGTATCATCAGTAAAAAATTCAAATATTGAAGCTGTGGTTAATTTAGAAGTTATCGAGGATACAGTCTTTATAGAAGCATATACAACAACACTTAGAGACAATTCAGTCATCAGATTATCTGAAAAGAATCAAGTTGTTTATGAAGAAACCGTGACCTTATCACCACAAAATACTTATACTAAGACTTTAGATTTGCCAAGTGTTACAAATGACTTGATGTTAGAGATCTTCCATGAAGAGAAAGTTATAATTTCATACAAGCCAGTGACTGAAGAAAAAGTTGAAATCCCGGACGCTGCAAAAGCAATTGATGCACCAGAGTTGATTGAAAGAGTAGAAGAGTTATACCTTGCGGGATTACATTTGGAACAATATAGACATGCTACATATTCACCTGAAGACTATTATTTAGAAGGATTAAGAAGAAGTCCTGAGGATTGTCGTTTGAACAATGCTTACGGCTTATTACTGTTCAGACGAGGAGATTTTATAGCAAGTGAAAGATATTTGAAAATGAGTGTGAAGACCATCACGCGACATAATCCAAATCCTCATACAGGAGAAATGCATTACAATCTAGGGTTATGTCAGAAGTATTTAGGTGATCTCAAAACAGCTTATGCTACTCTTTATAAAGCTACATGGGGTGGTGGGTATCAATCAAGTAGTTATTATGCATTAAGTCAAATTGATTGTATGAACCAAGAATTTGATACTGCTCTTGAACATATCAATAAATCAATTGTCAATAACTATCATAACTGTAATGCAAGAAATCTAAAAACAGCCTTATTAAGAAGAAAAGGTTGTTTAGATGAAGCATTGTCATTTGCAAAAGAAACAATGACCATTGATACACTAGACTTTGCTGTAAGGTATGAGTTGTTTCTGATAGAGAGTAAAGGAGGGTGTAATCAAACAAATAAGGTAAAGGAAGAGTTCATAAGAATTATGAGAAATGATGAACATAACTACTTGACTGTTGCCTTAGAATATGGGAAATGTGGTCTTTATGAAGATTCAATAGATCTTTTGCAAATCCTTTTAAATGAAAAGAAATCTGTGTATCCGATGGTCTATTACTATATGGGGTATTTTTACTCAAAACTAGACAATGGAAGTGAGGCGGTTAAGTTCTTCGAATTAGCTGGTAAAGCTGATCCAAGCTACTGTTTCCCAAACACTTTAGAAGACCTAATTGTACTTGAAGAAGCTAAAAAAATTCATCCGTCAGATGCAAAAGTCTATTATTACATGGGTATACTTTTGTATGATAAAAAACAACATGAAAAGGCGATTGAGAACTTTAAAAAGTCTATTGAGATAGATGATACGTTCCCAACGGTTCATAGAAATATGGCTTTGATATACTACAACAGACTGGGAGAAGTTGAAGCAGCAAAAACATCTTTAGAAAGAGCATTTGAGTTAGATGAAAAAGATTCAAGAGTATTTCTAGAATTGGATCAATTGTATAAAAAGATGAACATTGATTTTAAAGTCAGACTTCAGTTAATGGAAAAGCATTTGAATTTGGTTCATAAAAGAGATGATCTGTACATAGAGTATGTGACCTTACACAACTTATCTGGAAATTTCGATAAAGCAGAGACCCTTTTAAACTCAAGAATATTCCATCCTTGGGAAGGTGGTGAAGGGAAAGTCACAAAACAATATGTATATACATATCTAGCAAAAGGTAAAAACGACTTAGAACATCAACGATATATCGAGGCAATCGGTGCTTTTGAAAAGGCTTTAAGCTATCCATCAAACTTAGGTGAAGGAAAATTAGCAGGGGCTCAAGAGAATGATATATATTACTTGCTTGGCTGTGCTTATAGGGAGATTGGAGAAATAAGGCAATCTGACATTTGCTTTGAAAAAGCAGCTAGTGGTTTGGATACACCGACGCAAGCGATGTTCTATAATGATCAGCCACCTGAAATGATTTATTATCAAGGATTGTCATTAAATGAGTTGGGAAGAAGTATCGAAGCGACTAAGAAGTTTAGAACCTTAATCGAGTATGGTAAAAAACATTTTAATGATGAGATTTTAATTGATTATTTTGCCATATCTCTTCCGGATTTTTTAATATTTGATGAGAATTTAAAGAAAAGAAATCAAATTCATTGTTATTTCTTGATGTACTTAGGTTATAAAGGGATGGGAGATGAAGAGAATGCACTTGTGTGTTATCAATCTATTCTTCATATGGAAAACTGTCATCAAGGCGTTATCAGTATTTAATATAAAGTGGAGGTTGGGTTATATAACTCAACCTCTTTTTAATATAATAAAAAATTACCTGTTAGTTCCGAATAGTATACATCTAAGATGTGAGAATTCCGAAATTATAAAGACACTTTTTAAGAAAAAAACTATAATTAATATCAAAGAATGTTGAGTAAAAGGAGTTTTAATATTGAAAAAAGCGGATTTAGTTATTGATATAAAAACCGATCTAGGAGAATGTCCAACATGGGATTATAAGAGTGAATGCCTATACTGGATAGATATCTATGGGTGTAAAATTTACAAGTATGTTCCTGCAACCAATGAAATTAGAGTATGGGAAACACCAAGTTCTGTAGGTTCTATTGCATTACATGAAGATGGCAACATGATTGTTGCTTTGACAGATGGAGTCTATTATTTCGATTTAGGCACAGAAGTATACACATTGATTGTTGATTTTACTTTTAATAAAAATCTTAGGTTCAATGATGGCAAATGTGACCCAAAAGGTAGATTCTGGGTAGGGTCAATGGCTGTTGATCAAGAGTGTTCAGATGCCTTTCAAGCTGGTGCGCTTTATAAAATGGATAAGATGCGATTGAAGGAAATGATTAGTGATGTCAGTATTTCGAATGGTTTAGCTTGGTGGCAATCAAGGATGTATTATATTGATACTTATACGAATGAAGTTGTTTCTTATGACTTTGATGAGAATCTAGGTAAGATAACAAATAAATCGTTATGTATCTCTTTTCAAGATGAGATTGGCTGTCCGGATGGTATGACAATTGATGAGCAAGGGATGTTGTGGATTGCTCATTGGGGCGGATACAAAGTTTCTAGATGGGATCCGAAGACAGGTAAGAAAATTGAAGAAATTAAAGTCCCAGCAGAAAATGTCACAAGTATCACTTTTGGTGGCATACAGTTGAATGAACTGTATATTACAACAGAAAAACAAGGTGTTTATAAAGTAGCGTTAGATATTAAGGGTAGAAATACTTTTTTAGTAAGACATAATAAAAGGAGTGAAGAATGGCAAATAAAGTAGCGGTGGTCACTGGCTCGAGTCGTGGCATAGGAAAGCAAATTGCAATCACATTAAGTGAAAATGGCTATGATGTGGTTGTTAACTATTATAATGATAAGGCTTGTGCAGAGGAAGTGTGTGAACGTGTTAGACGCTCTGGTAGGAAATGCATTTGCATTAAAGCGGATGTTGGTAAAATGGATGAAGTTCAAGGTATGTTCGACTGTATTTTCGAAGAATTTGGTCAGGTGGACCTATTGGTGAATAATGCCGGTATCAGTTATGAAGCCCCTTTTCTTGAAGCATCAGAAGAGTTTTTTGATAAGATGACAAGTGTTGATTGGAAAGCTGTATTTTTTAGTTCACAGATTGTAGCCAATAAAATGGTAGAAAAGAATATTCGTGGCACCATTATAAATATTGCATCGAATCAAGTTTATGGATGCTGGCCAGGTGCTTCAGTATATGCACCTAGTAAAGCTGCTGTGGTTCAATTTACAAAGAATGCGGCAATGGAACTATCACATCATGGTATTCGAATGGTCGCAGTAGCGCCTGGTTATACTGATGTGGGTTGGCCAGAAGATGATATAAGACACGAAGCAGCTTCTAGATTACCCTTAAGAAGGTTTGCAACGACCAAGGAAGTTGCAGAAGCAGTTCTATATCTTGCATCAGATAAGGCCGGTTACATTACAGGAACTTGTTTAACGATAGACGGCGGTGCTACTTTACCAGTGGTAGCAAAAAATGATTTTGTTGATTAAGAGGTGACTTCGATGTCAAAAAAAGAATACTTTAGTGAAATATTAAGAGGCGATAATGGTGCATTAAAAAGAGCCTTGTACAAATCGATGGGATTTACTGATAACCAATTGAGAAAACCAATTATTGCTGTTGTAAATTCATATACCAATGCAACACCTGGACATTACAATTTAAATCAAATCAGTGAACAGGTAACAAAAGGTATTGAAAGTTCTGGAGGCACTGCGATGACTTTTAGTACCATTGCACCGTGTGATGGGATTGCTGAAGGTCACGATGGCATGAGATATATTCTACCATCAAGAGATATTATTGCCTCATCTGTGGAGTGTATGATGAGAGCACATAAATTTGATGGTATGGTCTTATTGGGATCATGCGATAAAATAGTACCTGGTATGTTGATGGCTGCAGCAAGATTAGATATTCCTTCAATTTTTATCAATGGTGGACCTATGATGCCGGCTCAGTACAAAGGCAAACATTATGATGGAAACATTGTTACTGAAGCTATTGGTTGGAAACAAAAGGGTAAAATTTCAGAAGAGGAATTTGCATATATAGAAAGTATTGCTGAACCATGTGCAGGCTCATGTGCTATGTTAGGGACTGCCAATACAATGGGGTGTTTAGCAGAAGCGATGGGAATGTCTTTATCGGGAAGTGCAACAATACCAGCAATTATGTCTAACCGATTGAGTGTTGCCTATGAAACTGGAGAGGCAATCATGAATCTGGTGTTTAATCAGATAACAGCTAGACAAATAATTACTAAAGAATCGATCGAGAATGCTATTATGGTACTGCTCTCTATTGGTGGGTCAACCAATGCGGTGATGCATTTACAAGCCATATATCATGAAGCTGGTTTAGGAAGTCTATGTTTAGATGCCTTTGATGATTTCAGTCGAAAGATACCTCAGCTTGCATCGATTTATCCTGCTTCGCCATATGATATGGTGGATTTTTATGAAGGGGGAGGTGTTCCAGCAGTAATGAAGGAACTTCAACCATTACTACATAGAGATGTAATGACTGTATCAGGGGAATCCTTAGAGAAAAATTTGGTCAACATAAAAGAAACAACTAGAAGAGAAATGATTAAAACAATAGAGGAGCCCTTTTCAAAAGAAGGTGGATTGGCCATACTTAAGGGGAATTTAGCACTTGACGGTTCTGTGGTTAAACCGGCTGCTATTCCAAAACATCTATTTAAATTTTCTGGAAAGGCCAAAATATTTAATTCAGAACAAGAAGCGATTGATGGAATTCTTAATGGTGAAGTTATTGAAAATACTGCAGTTATATTGAGATATGAAGGTCCGAAGGGAGGACCAGGTATGCCTGAGATGTATCGTCCAATGAAATGTTTAGAAGGCATGGAGTTATCAGATAGTTGTATTATTGTAACTGACGGAAGGTTTTCAGGATCAAATAGAGGATGTTTTGTTGGACATATCTCTCCTGAAGCATTTGAAGGTGGAACCATTGGTTTGATTGAAGATGGTGATATCATTCAAGTCGATATTGATAAGCGAAGCATTCATCTCGCTGTGTCAGAAAATATTTTAGAACAACGAAGAAAAACTTGGATGCCGCTAGTAAAGAAAGTGGATCAAGGGTATTTAGAAACATATCAGCGAATAAGTAAATCTGCTGCAGCAGGTGCAGTCATAGATGTTAAGTAATGGAGGAAAATATGATTTCTTGGAAAAACGATGATGAATTATTTGAAATGATGAGAACAGATCTGTTTTCAGCTGTGATTGGTGATATTATGGATAAAATGAGACTGTTCAAACAATTTCTACCAGCAAAGGTACAACCCTTACATGATGATATGATTGTGGTTGGAAGAGCGATGACAGTTCTTGAAGCAGATGCATTTGAAGAACTGTCAAATGGTAATAATGAAATTATGAAAAAACCGTTTGGATTGATGTTGGAAGCGCTAGATGATCTAAAGAAAAATGAAGTTTATATCTGTACAGGAGCATCACCAACGTATGCTTTATGGGGTGAGTTGATGAGTACAAGAGCTAAAATACTAGGATCTACAGGCGCTGTTGTAAACGGTTATTCAAGAGATACCAGAGGGATATTGGAGTTAGGTTTTCCAACTTTTTCATATGGTAGATATGCACAAGATCAAGGTCCAAGAGGGAAAGTAATCGATTTTAGAGTACCGATTGAAATAGAAGGTGTAAGAATCAATCCAGGCGATATTGTGTTTGGAGATCTAGATGGTGTTGTTATTATACCTCAGGAAATTGAAGAAGAAGTGATAATAAAAGCTTATGAAAAAGCACATGGTGAAAAAGTTGTTTCAGAAGCTATCGCAAATGGTATGGGTGCAAAAGAATCTTATGATAAATATGGTATAATGTAATAAGATATGGAGTGAAAGGTTGATAGTTGATGGATAGTTTGATAATGAAGCTTTTAGAGAATGACAAGTATCATGTTGAAATAGATGTTGTTGGAACATTTCAATTTCCTTCAAGGTATCGCTTTAACTGTCATAAACATAAGAAGATAGAGATAAATTATATTAATAATGGTTACTGTATCATGGGTATTGAAGGTGAATATGTTTATCTTAAAAAAGGTGATTGTATAATCATCTATCCAGGTGTGTCTCATTTCTTTGTTGTAGACGAAAGAAGAAGCTGTCGTCTCACTCAATTGGAATTTATCATCAATGGTATGGATCAATGTGACATCGATGAAAACCTAATATTTCTTAACCTTTGTTTCAGCAACTCAATGAATTATACAAAACTCTACAATTGTAATGAAATTAAACTGGCCATTGAGAAAATTGATAGAAATAATAATATGATGGATGACTATAAAAGTCCCATATCAAAATTGAATTTCATAGAACTATATTACATTATTTCTAGATACATAAATAAATCGCAGGTAGAGAAAAGCGATGTGAAAAATGCTAAAGTTAAGCGAGTTATTAAATATATTCATGAAAATTTGAATATGAACTTGAACATTGAAGAAATCTGTAATAAACATGATATCAGTTCTAGGTATCTAAGAAAGATCTTTAGTGAAAATATGGAGATGAATGTAACTGAATATATCACTCTTTTAAGGATTAACAGAGCAAAGGATATGCTTCAGAATCATTCGTTATCAATTACCCAAATTGCTTTTAACACTGGTTTTTCGAGTTCGCAGTATTTCAGTAAGGTTTTTAAGAGTTGTACAGGTATGACTGCCATGAATTACAGAGAGACATTGTTAGAAAAAGATGAAGTTAAAATGATGAGCTAATTGAAACGGTGAGTATCATAAAGATATTTCTTTTATCAAATATTTATAATATTGAACAGCTGTCTGATTGTCAGATAGCTGTATTTTTTATCGTTTGGAATAAATTCCTATTTGTAGTGTAATGGGTAAGAAGGAAAAGAAATCTAGAATAGTCAGTAATAGCAGTAATATGACTCACTTTCGAGTATACTACTCATTTAATACTCTGTGAAAGTAATTAATTAATATAGAATATTTTAAAAGAACAATCCCTTTTAACAAACAGGTAAAAAAAGTATAATTAGATGGGATATGAAAGCGCTCGATTTAATGCCTTCGTGATTGGTTATAGATATGTTTTTAATCCGTTCACTTAAGTGAGGTATAGGATGAATTAACATGGAGTTTGATAGGGGTAAAGACTAATGAATACACTAGTAAAAATTGGAGAGCTGTCAAAGCAGTTGAACATTTCAACGAGGACGCTTAGATACTATGAAGAGATAGGCTTAATACAGAGTTCCAGAATTGATGAAAGTAAATATAGACACTATGACAGTTATGCGATATCTCGGATGAACCAGATTCTTTTATTAAGAAGATTATCCTTTACGGTGAAGGAAATTCAGGAGATATACTCATCTCAAGATTCTGAAAAGATACTTACAATACTAACTCGGAAGTTGATTGGGATGAAGTCTGAACTGGTCGAGATGGGCAATTTAGCCCAAACCATTGAAAAGTTGATAAAGGTTCTCTCACTGAGTGCAAACAAAAAAGACAATATAATAACAACACTTGAAAACCTGTACTCGTGTGAAAGAGAACTGTTAGATAATGAAACGGTAGAACTTGTCAGTTCAGATGGTTTTGAGAACAAGAGGATACTTGGCGATCTTAGAATAATCAAGTTGCACCCCATGCGTGTTGCTTACTACATAGCTAAAAGCGAACAACCAGAAAACGATGCATGGGCTGTCATGATGGAGTGGGTAAAGAAAAATAGCCTTGAAGATCTATTTACGACGAGATATTTAGGATTTGATAATCCCAGTCCTACTCAAGGCAACAGTATTTATGGCTATGAAGTCTGGACGACTGTTACCGATGACATACAGGGGAATGATGATATTGGTATAAAGGTATTTAAAGGTGGCTTGTACGCAGTTGCCAATACCAAGATGTATGACATCGTTCAAGCGTGGCAGCAACTTTACAAGTTGATTAGAAACAGTGATGAGTATGAAATAACTGATAACCAATTTCTTGAAGAACATATTGTGGTGTCAGAGGACTCGTGGTCAGGGAATATGCAAGTGGATTTATACTGTCCAATCAGAAAACTGTAGTCATGTGAAATCCATGGAGTGACAATAGGATCAAAACTATCTTTAAGATAGTTTTTTTATTTTTAAAATAATCGTTGACTTTAACGTTACGTAAACCGTTAATATGTTAATAGTAATGAACAGGATATTCCGGAATTATGAAGGAAAATCTAATGAACCTACTAGAGAAGGAGAATGATTATGATAAATTTCATCAGAGCCAAAAAAGAAGATGCAGAAACATTACTTGAAAAACAGATCAAGACATTCGATGAGGATACAAGACAGACATTTAACAGACCTGCTGGAGGACCACCTGGATATGACTCACTGGATGTACTTCATAAGGAAATCACAGAGAACATGTACTTCAAGATCATGAAAAATGACAAGATCATTGGTGGTATCCATGTAACCAATATGGGATCGAATCATTATAATCTTACAAGAATATACGTAGAACCAGAAGCACAGAATAATGGTATAGGTCAAAAATCCATCAGTTTTCTAGAAGAAGAGTTCTCTCAGGTGGTGAAATGGTCTCTTGACACACCTAGTGTTGCTAAAAGAAATCATCACTTATACGAAAAGATGGGGTACAGGAAAGTGAGTGAAATGATCTTAGATAAAGCATCGTCATTGTCATTGCTTTTCTACGAGAAAGAAATGCATCAGTAAGTCAATGACCATTCATCTTAAAACATAGTCCGGAGATGAAATTCTCTTGGACATAGAATTCTACGAAATCTGCTTTGATTATTTAGTTAATCGCAGATTTTTTTTATTTTCAGAATACCAAATTCTTGTCATTTGCTATCTTATATAATATCCCAAAGATAATAAAAATCCTTTGAGATTCTATACAGTAAATGAAACACTAAAGCAGATATTTATAATGATACTTCCAAAGAGAGAGCCTAATTTGCTTATATTATATTTCTACTTGGAGGTGTTTTTTGGTACAGCATATATTTTATAGAAATATTCATCGTATAAAC
>Ga0209379_10000432_pt1 | contig 36763 bp, 52 predicted proteins | sample tdDd001_FD_187124 | JGI IMG/M metagenome (GOLD analysis project Ga0209379, IMG submission 187124) | Marine sediment microbial communities from the Atlantic coast under amendment with organic carbon and nitrate - tdDd00.1 (SPAdes)... | ecosystem: Environmental > Aquatic > Marine > Coastal >... | reverse complement strand
TAACTGAGCTCTGTGGTCCTAAGAAATGCTGTATTTAGTTCATAAAAAATACCCAATCATTAAATTGAGTCATTTTTTAAATGGCGCGCCCTAAGAGATTCGAACTCCTGACCTTCTGGTTCGTAGTTAGAAGTTTCATTTACTACAGAATTTCTAAAGAAGCTCAAAGCCTTGCAAACACTAAATACATCAGAACACTTTTGATACCCAAGCAGATGAAAAGTGCCCAATTTCTAACTACTCGGGCACCAAAAAGACAATTTAGTATTGTGTAAACCAAAAGTACCTGCGTAAACTAATCAACAGGTACTTAAATAAAATATTCTTTTGTATAGCTATTGAGCCTTCTTTTCTTTATTCCCTTCTACTTTTATCAGTTCAAGATGAAACTTGAAACATGATTTCATACAAAAAACTATAAAAAATAGTAATACACATATAGCAAATACTTTTTCAAACGTTGTCAAAGTAAACGAATTTGATGGAATACCTAATTTTAAACACTGATTAACAACTATTATTATCGTATCCAAGATCATACCAAAAACAGGAACAATAAATAGTAAACCTATAATAACTGCTAAAGCCATCATGGAAATAACGTTTAGTCTTCCATAAGGTGTACCAGTTTCAACTCTAATAGCTTCTTTAATTACGTCTACTAATTCTTTCATATACTGCTTTTTCCCATTCCTTTTTCATAGATCTAAACACCAAAGTCATAGACAGTGATCCTAATATACCTATCATAACTAATCTTGGATTAACAAAGAAATTATTTGTTATAATCATACAAATATATAACACGATTGCAGATACAAAAATTCCTAAATTAATCTTTGAATACAATAGGTAAGAATTTGGTAAAGTGTGCTTCAACATACCATCACTCTCCCTTCTCTTGCTTTGCTCTTTCAGATTAAGGATTTTCAATCTTTCATTTTCATTTCTTAACTTTTCATTCTCAACTTCCAAGTAAACAGATACATCATCTAATGTACCTTCAATTTTTTTGAACATCTTATAGTAATTATCAAATCCGATTTCTTCAAAGAGATCCAAAGCCTTCTCAATATTATTATCGGCAAATTCATTCATTCTATTATCATATTCACTCAAATTAACAACTTTATTTTCCAACAGAGGATACCTCCTCAATGAAATCATAGTAAAATTCGAAGTGTGTTTTGATGTTTTCTTTTGAGAGATGTGATACAAACTTTGGATCTAATTCTTCTTCAACTATTCCGATTGTAGCTTCTATTCCATCTTGTATACTCTTTACAGTAAATCTAGCTAAAGTATCAATTTCATCCGTTTCATAAAACATTATACCTTCATATGACATGGTAATCATTCTACTTGATAATCCACTTGAAAAGCTTTCTAAATACTTATATTTCTCAGATCCATCCATCTTGTATCTATTTACTCTGCTATACCCAACTTTCGATACATCTTCAATATCAAATATTTCCTTCATAGATACGATCTCACAGAGAGAATCATTTGACTCAGATACAAAAAATACTCTTCCTTTTTCAAACCTTGCTGTCAAACCAGCTATTTTTATTTCGAAAGAACGATCATCATCTTCAATAATTTCAAACTTGTCACCATACTTCTCTTTTAAAAGAGTTTTCCTATTAGTTGTGATATTTTTGTTTCTTTCCGTTGTATAATTGACTGTAACTAAATAATATAACATATTCCCTCTTTCCACTCTAACATAGTAATTATTAACCATATTCATTAGAATTTCAAGATATTTGAATGAATTAATCCAATTATACCCATTTTTTTTTCATCGAAACAAGGATGCATTCAAAATATGTTGATTTCCCCCCAAAAATCAATAATAGATAATCATTTCAATCTATCAATGATTATCTGTTATCTTACCCTTATATAATTCAAAGTATTGTAAACATTATTTAATTGTCAATGTTGATGTACTTGTTAAGTAACTCTTTATTCTTCTCAAATATTAAATCAATAAAAGAATACACATCACCTTGACACCATAGAAACCGTATTATTTTGGGTAAACTCGGATACAACACTCTATATACTAAACTGAGTTTTTCATCACCTTTACCACTTCCTAAAACAATTTCCTCTGCAACCTTTATCAGTTCAAGTGTTAACTTAGCAGATTCTTTCTTCTTACCTAAGTAGTAAAGAATAGCTATAACTAAGAACACCACAACGATTACTACAATTGACCATGGGTCATAAAATAAATCATTCATCATATCATACTTCCTTTCTCTTTAATCCTATGATAGATCCCACTGATCTCTCATATCCACTTGATGGCTCGTTCACAATTTCTTGATCTACGGTCATTTCTGTACTTCCACCACCATCTAAATTAATAGCATTTTCAAATTCAATTTCTGTTATTTCTGTAATGAACATTAAAGCTTCTTGAGTTTCATTTGCAGTCATTCCTATCGAATCTCTTCTTCTTCCATCGATGGCTATCAAACATAAAGTATTATGAGTCATAGAATGAGCTAATATTGATCTAGGATGTCTTTCATCAAAATGACTGATACTAGAATCTACTATATCTACATACTCACCCTCTATGATTAATGGCCATGATGTCCCAATAGCGAAATGAGCATTGTACTGTAGCTTCCAATATTCAGATTTATCTACATCTCTAATCTCAGTAGTGCCATCTTTGTTTTGGATCCAGTTTGCAAACTTCTCATGATGTCCAGCATAATAATAAAGACCGTTAGCTATTAACAAGCCAAGGCCTTCTCGTCCACCACCAAAGAATTGTCCGTTGATGGCTGCAACATATTCATTATCTAATTCAGATAAAACTTCATATTTACCATATTGACCTAGATTCAAATGAGGTTCGTATTTATCTAAGTCGCCATAGAATACATGAATCTCACTACCATTAAACCAGTATGTTTTATACTCTGAATCAGAAGTCTTTAACTCTTCCATGATTCTTATAGATTCTGGATCCATATTACCAGTATCATCTAAACTATTAAGTCTTTGAAAAGCTTTAAAGCCTGCAGTAGTTGTTGGTCCTTTAGAATTATCAAATGGACCACAATCATAACCTAAGTAATACAGAGTTTCTTGTAATTCTGCAATTGTATATACTTTTGGTTCTAAAGCTTCTATTTGATTTCTTTCTAAAGCTTTAATAAGATCATCAATTGACATAGGCTTTGATGTCGAAATGATTATATTTTCCTTTTGATCAGGAGTATAAACCAGTTTAATCAGTTCATTTTCTACATAACTCATTACATCATTAACAAAACTAGTCCACCCAATCTTTCTATCAAGAATGATATGAGGACAATATTTACCCGACCAATCTTGATGTTTGAATAGCTTAAAATTCTTAAATGTCATCATTAATGCTGCACATAATTTCTTAGCATTTTCTTCAGCTTTTTCAATATTGATGTTCTCACAAATCTCAATACCAATTGTTCTATAGTTACCATCACCTTTACCATCACCGGCATGATAACCAACTTCATTAAGTGGAATAACTAATGTAATTGAATCATGATCAACGAATATATGTGGTGATATATAAAGTCTATCTGCATTCTCTACATTTTGAAGCCAGTCAGCGTGCATCTCATCACCTGCAGATACAGCACTATTTCCAGTATTGTGAATTGTCCCACCAATAGGATCATCCATAGGAATCAACGTCCTAACATTTCTTAGACCTCTAGGATTAACTATTTGTACTTTGATAGGAATCCCGTCTATCGACTTATCCTGGATAATACCATCTATAATCGTTAATGGTTTAATCATTTTGTCACCTCCTCAAAACTTGCTCCTTGCAATCTTTTTTCCAACTCGTTTAACCTTTTATGAGCCTGTTTCGAAGATTCTTCAACCCTCACCAATCGCTCATGATCTTCTTTGACATCTTCTTTAATACTAGACATCTCATTTTCGATTCTTGTTATACCGGTGCTTATGCTCTCAAGTTTCACAATAACTGTTGTTAACTGAGATGCATCCCTTTTAGTATCTGCCTTTTCATTTCTTTTTAAATTTGAAAGACCTTGATAAACACCAAACATAACTGATATAACCGAAATTACTAAAGCAACTTCTATTGTCATGTTCACCACCTTAAATAAAAAAATACACCATTATAAAATGATGTAGTCATATTCTTCTTGAGTTATTTTCTTTTCATTTAACTTTGCGTCTAAGAAGCTCTTATTAATCCTTTTTGATCTATATAACCTTTTAAATGATTCAACATAACTTTTCACTAAATTAAACCTCCTTCAATCAATTCAAGCATCAATTCATCTTTGGCTTCATTAATTTTACTTGGTGTAGTTTTAACTTCTTGTTCTAGCTCATATCTACTTTTATCCGGATTCGTTGTCGAGATTCTCAAATATGCTTCTTTAGCTGCCACAGCTTCTGCACTATCAACGCCAAGCATTTTTTCTGCTTCTATAAATTCTTCATATGCTTCTTTTTTATTACGAAATGCTCTTCCGAACTTATTCACTATCTCGGCTTTCGGGTCATTCTCATAATTACCATCTTGAGTTCTTAATTGACCTATCTTTGCTATATCACAAATGAACTGATTACTTGTTAACTCAAAACTCTCATCAGCAGTATACTCAATTGAAATAACTTTACCATATTCATTTACTGTTATTATTCTTTTCATATTCGTATCACACTTTCCTTTCTACCAAAATTCAACTATTTGAACATTAAATATGTACTCATCTAAAGTCGACCCACCAGTTGAACCCACATTGACAATAATACTATTAGTGGTTAAATGATACTTCATTTGAGTTAAACCTACTGTATATGCTGAGCCATCTGACAATCTCCAAGTTAATACTAACTTTGTTTTTTCAATATCATATAAAGCTGTAATTGGTATCGTAAATTGTTTATTAACTTTATTAGTTTCTCCCGCAGAAAAAGTGACTTCTTTATCTTGCTTACGCCTTACTGCATCTGCTCTATATTGAGTAACCGTTATATCAAAGATGGGGTACTCTGATTCATTATATAAATAATGACATGAAACTTTATCACCTACCATATCATGAAACGAAACAGTAGAAGTAATTCCGTTTACAAATGCAGTGCCATTTGCGGCTGACCTCCAAGTAGCTTCAACAATTGACCGTGTAGGGTCAACTGGTACAGGTATATTTTTCAAGCGATAAGTTGGGGATGAAACTGCTTGTTCATTCATAAATTGAACAGACTCTATATGACTAGGATTGTATGTCCCTAGCTTGCCGAATATGTTAACATCTTTTTTTATATTAGATTCAATCCAATCATTATCAACAGCTTGTATTCTAACAGCATCATTATAGTAACCCGAGTCCGGTATACCTAATTTCAATGTGTTACCTACTTTTGCGACGTAATCTGCCGCATAATCACCGCTTACTCTCTTTAGCATAGTACCAGTGACTTTAGCCCCCTTAACATACGCGGTTTTTCCAGCCATAATACTACCACCATCCGCGTCTGCATCTGATGTGAAAGTACCAGTCTTTCCAAATATACTAACTTTGTCTTTGATGTTTGCTGCGTCAAAGTCAGCATCATAACCCCTTATTCTAGCTGAAGGTGAATACCTAGCATTTTCCGGTATGGTTAAATACACGTGATTTCCACTGCTGACTAGCGTGGAAGCTGGATGGTCACCGTCCCAATTATTTTTAAGCGTCCCTTGATACCTAACGCCATCTGCATATCCAGCAAAGCCAGATACAATTCTGCTAGTATTATCTATAAATCCATCTTCTGTATCCACAACAGTAGACTTTCCTACTACGTTAAATATTTTAGCCCCTGCTTTGATATTGGCAGATATTAAATTTACTTCTAACATTGTTAGGTTCTGTTCCCCTCCTGGATAAAATCCAGTGGGTACGAATACTTCTACTTCATTATTTCTGTCCCCATTAACCCAAGTGCCTTGAACAACTGTTCCTGTCTTATTAGACATTGTACCAACCTGTTCACCTTCAGCATTCATGTAGCCATATCCCGACAATACATATTGAGGTGGAGCATTCCCAATTAATTTAGCCCCTGTAGGGGCTAAGATAAAAGCCTCGGTTTCCTCAACAACTAGATAAAAAGTTGTTTCAATTAACAACTCTATGACTGGATCACCGTTTGGTAATAACAAAGATTTTGCAACCTCACCATTTTTCTTTATAGTGATTGCTCCACCAGTTACATTTTGATCAATCTTCAACTTTATTGTTTTAAGTACAGAGCTAGCAGTAATAATTAACTCTCGCCCATTATAGATTGGTATAATCGGTTCATCTAACTGCTTTAAAACTGCATCGATTATACTCATATCAAGATTATAATCTTCTCGTTTGGGATAATCAGAACCAATATATTGATTTAATCCAATCTTGGTAGTTTTATTTGTACTTCCCATTATTCACATCCTTTCTATGAAACAAACTTCTCTAGTTCATCCCAATTTAGATTTTGAGATTCAAACTCATCATATGTCCAATTATGAGATTCAAACATATCCCAAGTCATAAACGAGTATTGCCAGTTTATTTTAAGATGTGATGGTATAATCTCTAGAAGGGTTTTTTCTAAATCCGAAACTCCTTGAGGAATACCACCAACACTTACAAATTTAACATTTATCGTATTGCCCGATATCGATGTATCTACTTGGCCATTAATCCATGAATCACAAATATTATCTATCTTAGCTAGATTAATTTTTCCTTTAACCTTCAACCTAGCTTTTATAAGTGATCTCCTTTGAACCAATGGTTTGTTTAAATCAGTTGTTATTCCTAATCGCTCTTCAAGATATACTAATCCAAGTCCAGTAGCATGATCCACAAATCTTTCATTAAAGACAACATCAATTCTTGAATCTAAGGTACTTAAAACTTGATCTATTGATTTATATAACTCATTTAGTAAAATATCACTTCTCATAATTGGAGGAATTTCACTTAACATCACTAAAAGCGTATCTGTCATGAAATCACCACACTCTCTAACACTGCTACTGATTTATCAGGAACAAGAATATTTTCAGTACTTCCATTAATCATAAGATTTGTATAATCTTCAAGACCATCTGCAGCTAAAATTGCCACGCCCATTTTGGCAAAAGAGATTGTCTTGTTATTCTTATAGACATCTTTCAAATATTCTTTAATCTTTAACGAAACGCTTGTTTTAACGGATTCATTAATTGCCCCTTGAGCTAACACTCCAACAAAGGTTATATTCAGATTTAATGCATCAGCGCTCTTTATATAGGCATAACATCCCAAAGGTGCAAGGCCGGAGCCATGACCATTTTCTGATAGTGGATTAATAATCTCTTGTACAGTATTAATCAGCTCTACCGAAGCTGGTAGTATGTTACTATCAACTATGACAGTTAAAACACTATTTTCAGTTGTTACACTTTCAGCATTTTGAAGAGGAAATACTTTTGCATCACCAACACCTTGTATAGATTTCGCCCAAGATTTGTGTTGAGCTTTGTTTCCTTGAGTTTCCTCGACCTGTTCACTTTCTAAGAATCTTTCTAGATAATGTTGATCTTCTTCCTTATCATATCCACCTTGTGCATCTAAAGGATTATTAATGCTTGTTAAGCCTTGAACTGTAACAGGCAATTGAGTAATTGTATTTGCTCTAACATTTCCACTTGAACCAGGTATCACTGCTTTTAAAGTTGTTTCTGCAGTATCAACAACATCGATACTCTCAACAAACTCAAATTGAATACCTGAAGATGTTTCTGCAATATCACCTTTAACAAAATTGCAATTACCGACAATGATTACAATCACAGAAGCATATGTTGCTAGATGTCTAGTCTTGTCACTATTTTGTGTTATATAAAGATCTAACTCTTCGTCCTTAAGATTTCTTACATCTAATTTTGATTCTACAACATCAATCTTTTTGTCTCTTTTTTCAACTGCATTTGCCACCGCAGCCATAAAATCATTTACCAGGTGTCCTGGTCTTTTATCATACTTATCAGACATACCTCCAAGCAGTTCATTTAACACAGTCTCAGACATTATAGAATCACCTCCACAATTTCATCATTTGAAATTTTAACATTTATAGATAGTTTCAAAACTTCATTTTCTTTTGTTGCTCTAACGCTTATAACTTCTTTGATACCATCATTCAATTTAATTCCTAATTCTAATTGATCGGAAATCTCTGAAGCTATTAGACCAAGTGGTATAGTCTTGTGTCCAATATATTTTTTAAGATTTAAACCATAGTCTAAACCTTTGTATATTGGATAAATATTTAAATCAGTATTAATGAAGAATTGTAACCACTGTTTTACTTGATCTTCTACTGAGGTTAGCTCTACTAATTGTCCTTCTTCCAAAACATAAGAACCCAATTTAAAATCAAATTTATATACAATTCCTTTCTGATCAGAAACGCTTTTCTTTTCAGTTTTAACATTAGGTACAATTGGTAACATCATTTTGCCTTTCTTACTTTATCAATTATGAAAAATTCTTGTCCGTTTTCTGTAGGAACGAGCATAACTTTTTCATCTTTTTTTAGGATCTCTTTAGTCATGGTTAATTCACCATTAACAGACTTTGTAATATCATCAAGTATCAAATCACCGTTTAAAAAGACTGTTTCAGTATCTTTGTAAAGTTTCTCTGTGATATATAATTTATCTGCAGATAAAACAACTTGGTCTGATAATATTGAAACTTGTAAATCAGGAAGTGGAGATAAAACTCTTCCTACTATTGGGCCAAGAATCTTTTTAGGATCTCTTTTTCTAAATTCTTTAGCCAAGTCTATAATTGAATCCATCACATCACCTCCACTGCAATAGTAGCCATATATGTATCCTCAGAGTATGTATGCGAAGCGGACAATATTAAATACTCTCCTACTAAACCAGCTTCCGAAGAATTGATTCTCAGCTTCCTATAATGCTTTAAGTCTTTATGACCTAAAGTAGGTATGCTCGTTGAGGTCATTACCTTGTTTAATTCCTTTAAAGTATTGAGTGCAATGTTTCTCGATTGAGCTTCATTTTTTTGATCTACTTTAATTACTTCCTGAAGAAGTCCATATCTATGAATTGATTCATCATCCTTAACAGACTCAAGTATTCTGATATAATCAGACTCACTGGATACCACAATAATAGAATTTTTCATGTTATCTATAGACTCATTAAATGTAAAATCTTCTCCAATAACATCTTCGATTTTAACTGGAGCAAGATTATCAGCAAGCTTAAACGATGCATCTATAATCTCTGATCCAACTTCTTTTACATCTAACTTTGAACCATTCATCTCAAAGAAATACTTACTGCCTGTTTCTAAAAACACTTGATCTATGATGTCATATAGAATCTCGCTAGGCTTAGCATCTATATAGATTTTTGTAATTAATGTTTTCATGTAGGGAATGTCACCAGCTTCGATGCCTAACTTTTTTAACAGTTGCTCAATGGCAGTTGTAGCATTGGTTTTATTAAACTGAATAATGATATCTGACTTATTCAAGTACCACGCAAAATCATATGCTGAAAAGGAATATATTACTCCTTTTCTTGAGCTTGTAACAACGATTCCGATAAATATAACTTCTTGATCTGCTTCGTCTTTTAAAATCACAATCGAACCAGGTACAACTTTATTGCTATTAACATTTGCAAAATCAAAGGTGAGATTCACACCTAATGTTTGAAATTGATAGGACCATGATAGATTACCGGATTGATTTGAAATATCTATCATATTGTCATCCTTGATTATGTTCAAACTAAAATTCATCTAGAAACCTACAGGAAATTCTTTGATTCCAAGTGTATAATTAATATCATTCACTTTGTCCGGTACTGCAGTGAAATCTGTAATTGTACACGACATATTGAGAGTCATTAATCCCTTATTAAATATCTTGATTCTAAGCGGAATACCTATATCAAACCACTTATTTAATTTTTCAACATATTCAGTAGCATCTAATGAGTTATTCTCTTGAAATGGATACTTACCCGCAGTTTCAGGAAACATACTTTCAATTGATAGTGTTCTCAATTCCCCTTTCTTATCTATTAAGATAGTGCCATTTTTAAATGTCTTAAACTCTATTGGTGTTTTTGTTCTACTCGGTCCTACTCCTAGTGGATGAATAGGAAGTGTTATACTCTCTTCATTATTGTTTATTGAAAGAATAATCATATTATCACCTACTTAAAAAGTGGGGTTGCCCCCACTTATACATTGTCTATCGCTTCTTTTATCTTCTTAGCGACCTTATTACCAACATCATTAACAAACTGTTCATTGCCAATGACATTGCCTTCTATAGTGACATAAACCGTAATGCCACCAGATTTCTCAACTATTTTTTTACTCTTATCAGCTGGTATTACTCGAGAACCATTAGGGAGATCTACAATCTCGCCACCATGAGCGCCGTCATGAATCTCAGTGAGTCCACCTTTTGAAAAAGTGGTACCAAGTGCTAGTCTAGGAATTTTAGGAATACTAAAGCCTACACTCTTTCCTCCTATATCACCACCAAACCAATCAGGCACTTCAAAGCTAAAACCATTCAATTTCTCGATTAAAAGATTCATCAAATCAATGACACCATTAATAGGTGTCTTTGCTATCGCATAGAATGTATCAAATATCCCTTTAAAGATATTCTTAACACCTTCCCATGCCCTTTCCCAATCACCAGTAAATACTCCTGCGACAAAATCAACAATACCTTGGAAGGTGGTTTTCACCCCCTCAAAGATGCCTTTCCACTTTTCTATGGTGTTTTCTATGACGATGCCTAATAAAGGGAACTTATCAGATATATCTGCAATAAAGCCCTTGAACTTATCCCATAATTCAGCAACTTTAAGTTTGATTGTGTCCCAATTTCTGTACAGTGCGACACCTATAGCGATTAATGCGCCAATGGCTATAATTACTAACCCAATTGGATTAGCTCCCATAGCTACATTAATTGCAAGTTGTGCAATCTTAACAGCTACCATCACAGTTTTAGATACAAGCATAATCGCCTTATATGCTGCAAAAGCTCCAACAATACCATAGATAATTGGTTCAAATTTTCTCCAGTTTTCTATGAAATACTTCGCCATCTCATAAGCTGATTTTGCTACTTTCAAAATGATTTCTTTGACTTTTAAAAGAATTTTATTAAAAGTCTTCATAGCATCAGATTTAAATGCCTTTTTTAACCAAGCCCATAGTTTTCTAATCTGCGGCACAAGTTTCTCAACTGCTTTTTCTGCAGCATTAAACAACTTTAAAGTAATAGCTTCGATTGCTGGAATTTTTGTAGCAAACCATGATGAAAACTTTGCTTGTAAAGGTAAAATCTTTCTACCTATCATTTCTTTATAAGCACCAAACTTATGATTCATTGCAACAATCTTACCATCATCAGTCTCTAAGAGTGATTTGTTAACACCACCCACATTCTGCTCAAGAACTTTTGCAAGTGTGGCGACTTTTTCCTGCTCTGTACCATACTTCAAAACTTTTTCCTGCGCTTCATCAAAAGAAATACCAGCACGGGATAATGCACCCAGTTGACCTGACATTACTTTACCAAGCATATTACCAACATTGACACCATCAGCTTGAGCTGCATTGGCACCTTTCATCTGAGCAATTAGATCTAAAGAACCCTCAGATAATGCCTTAACACTCTCAGCAGTTAAATTATATGTAGCCAACTGTTGCTGAAAAGATGTAGTAACATCTGCACCAATAACACCTTGCTTCTCAAGTGCATCTGAATGTGCAGATAAGGCTGCAACTTCTTCTGCGGTTGCCTTTCCAGTAGCTTTAAATACCGCAGTTAATTTAGTCTCAGCTTCAATCATGTTTTTAGCTTCTGTTACACAGTCTGATAGACCAGTTTTCATTGCATTAAATCCAACATATGCAGCACCAAGACCAATGGCGCTTTTAGCGACTGATTTAAAGTCGCTAACTGCGCCATTCTTGAATTTTTTGATACTATTTTTAGTTTTCTTTACTTGTCTTTGAAAAGACCTGGTATTCTTTGATGATTTTAAAATAGGTTGAGAAAATTTATCTTTCAATTGCAGTACCGTTTGGACTACTTTCTTAGACATATACTCTCCTCTACTTATCCATTAACGAGTTCATCTGTTCAATATAGTTATTCATCGTTACACGATAAAATGCTTTTTCATAAGGAGTTAACTTAATTAAGGTTTCATGAGAGATTCCCTTAAGCAAATAAAAACTAATCATGTTAGCCTCCACATCGGAGGCAATTAGTTTTTTATATCTTCCTCAACCTCTCTTTGAAGTTCAGCTTTTGCTTGATCAACATTTTTCTCATTCCAATCAATGATTTTTGTACCCAAATCAATTACTTCTTCAATTTCAAATAATTTGTCTACTATCTCATCTGGCGAAACACATTCATAAGCTTTATGAAGTTCTTCTTCTCTTAATGTTTTTATACAATCATAAATTGCAGTTTTACATATCTTATAGATGTCTTTAACTGACTCGCTCTCTGTACTTCTTGTCATTTCATCTAAATACTCAATTGCAGTTTCTCTATCAGGCTTTTTAGCAACTAATTCTCCATCTAATGATTCTAAATACAAACTCTTGTACTCTAAAACTGCTTGATCTCTCTGACTCTTCTTTGCAATTATTTGCTGAAGGGTTAATACTTTATTCACTTTTGACTCTCCCATGATTCCTCCCTATGAAAAAAGACCAGGTATTCTGGTCTTATACTAAATCTTTAAACTCAAAATCTACAAACTTAAATGGTAGCTCTTCTTCGCCTGGTGTCTTACCTTCAAACTTAGATAATGTAATCTCATCAAAAGTAACACCATAATAAACAACTCGTTCAGCTCCAAAAGCAGCTGGATCATCTAGTTTAGAGATAATTTTTATATCAGGCATGATACCAGTTTTAAAAGCATCACCAATTATTTTAGCTCCTCTAGAATAAACTTTATGAGTCGTAATACTACCAGCACCTTCAAAGCCAATATACTTTCTGCCTTTACCAAGAACACCTTGAACATTCACATCTTCATACTCAGCAGTTGCTTTTGCTTCAAAAGCTTTTATGTCCTGCCATTTCTCATTGTTCACCCAGACAGTACCAAAGGTACCATTCATAATCTTATTAGCGATATCTGTTTTCATTTCTTATCACCTCGCTTAATTAAAAATCTCGAACTCGAGATCTTCCATTGCATCATTTACCCTAATAATTGTTTTAGGAAATACCTTTGAGCCAACTGGGTTATCTTTGATTTGCTTCTCTGACCAAGTAGAAGCTTCAGGGTTAGTTTTTATCAACTCTAATCGTTGTTTTTCAATGTTGGTCGAAACAACATTTGGAGAATCCGGATCTAAAATACCTTCGAACGATAATTGCTGGAAATAGCCTTCCGCTGAAATAAAGAATATCAACTGATTATCATAACTATTTTTAAACTCACCTACATAATGTTCTTTAAACATTGTAAAAACATCTCTTCTAATCATTGTTAGAGTATCCATTATGGTAATCTTTTTCATATCCTCATACTTGGTGTCCCCTAAGGTAACAAGGGAATTTACTCCTCTTGCAACTCTTACAACACCTTCGTCATTAAATAAAACAAACTTACCTGAATCAATTGCCGCATCAACATCAACTGGCTCAATTACAGACTCTAAATCCTCCAACACTCTATATGTTGTAGATTTAGTCATCGGACAACCAGCAATTAAACCTAATACTCGCGGAACGTATTTATCACCATCAACTGCAGCCTTTCCTCTTGGTGTTACTTGAGTATTTGCAAAGTTTACAATTCTTTCATGATCTGCATCATTGTTATAAACAACCGCAGATACACTTGAGTTCGCCTTAATCACTTCAACAAGTTTTGCCTGCTCTTCAGCTGAACCGCTTGCTATACCAATCCAGTTATATTGAACATTTCCAATATTATTAATTGCTGATACAACTGGAGTAACTGCAGCTAAATCAACTCTTGATACGATAACTTTTGCAACGCCACCTTTTAAAACATCTTGAATATAACCTTTATTTTCAGATGTAAAGATATTATCTCCTATAACATCTGCTGGGGTATACGATACAGTATTAAAGGATGTATCTGTATCATCTTTTAAAATTAATACAACGATACCATTTGAAGATCTTTCTATAGCCGATTGTGCTAATTTCTTAAATTCAATGGAAATATCGGGTTTTCCCATTATTCACCTACTTTCAATTCGAACTCTATTATATCCATATTAGGATAAACAGTTTCTTCACTAGAAGTACTTGAGTAATTTACTTCAAAAGATGCCTGGATCATATCGACCATGGCATCATCTTCATACTCATTAAATTTCAATACTTCTTCACCTATTTTGGTGTAACTAGAAAAGAGGTCCGAAAGTTTATCTCGAACCTCTAATATTTCTATATCGCAATCATCAGGATCCGTTGGATAATAATATATCCTGACAATCACATTCTTTTCTGCAGTACCACACATACCAGGAGAAGACTTAATATCACTAAAGAATACTTTTAGAGATGGTCTAGGAATATCTTCCTCAACTCGATAAGCAATTACTTCAGCTTGAATATTCTTTTCTAGCAAAGTATTTATGGCCACCTTAATCTCTTTTAAATTCATACACCTACCACTTTCCCTCATCTAAAACATCATCAAGAAAATCCATAGCATCTTTTACATAAGTATTTACAAAACGTCTCTCGGCATCAGCATGAATATGATAGCCATTCTTATAGCCTACCTTCTTACCTGTACCCTTTTTCTGCTTCTTGCCTTTCTTACCTCTTGCAAGAATATCATGTCCATCTTCTAGAAGATGAGCATGTTTTGCAGCATTATAGACTCTTATAGACCAATCCACACCTTTGTACTGATAAGGTTTACCGCGCTTTAGGTGTTTCATATAGTTCCCAGAGTCAACTCTTAGCCTTGTCTTAGCAAGTTTTTTTACAGCAGATTTGAGCTTAGTACCTTCTTTATTCAGAAACTTCTTAGTTAGTTTTGGTACTGCTTCAGACATTTTCTCAAGATCATCTGCAAGCTTTAGCAGTTCCTTATCACTAAAATCATAATCAGCCATTATGTCACCTCACAGAAGAACTCAAGCTCCTTGTTGGCTTCAAATGGATTAAGAATGAACTTGATATCATATTGAATACCATTTCTAATGAACCACATATCATCTTTAATAAACTTACAAGTAATATAACGTCCTTTAAACTTATGAGTAGTACCACTCACTTTAGTATTACCAGCTAAAGAGGAAACGGATCCAGTCATTGGTATCATTTCTAAATACACAGATTTGATTTTACCTGGTACAAAATCTTTTTCTTTGAGTTCGTTTACTTTTTCTACCTTGCTCCAAACTTCAAGCTTTTTCATCTTACCTACACGCATTAATCACCTCCATACTTGAGCTGATATATTATGCTGGTAACAGTCTTACGCACTTGGTCAGTTGGTTTACCGATCATTTCTCTGTTTTCATACCAATCAGTCACTAGAACCATAACAAGCAGTACTGCACGATTATTCGATACTTCAAATGTTTTTCCAGTAGCCTCTATCAGATATTCTTCAGCTGCACCAATGATGATATTGAGGATACCATCCTCATCAGTATCCTCAACATCCAAATGTAAGAACTCTTTAGCTTGTGCTAAAGTAATCATTGACATCACCTACTTATGCTAATGTGATTTCGCCATAAATAGCAGCACCATCATCAACCATTTGCGTATCAAAGCCTAAAATAGCTCTTGTATCAGTTGTATTTCTAGTAAATGCATCACCACCAACGTTAGTAGAAAGAAGTTCCATAGTCTCAAAATCAAACAATGTAATTGCTTCTTTTAAATCACCAATGATTACTGGCGCTTTCTTAGTTGTTGTACCAGTTGTCTTTAAAACCTTGTTTGAAATCATGACAACTCTACGTCCTTTGATTTGCATTTTAGTTGCATCCTTTGGATCTGGCTGCATAATATACTTACCATCAGTGTCTTTCATTGTATCTAAGTGATTGAAACCATCTTGGTTCGTAAGAACAATTGAACTAGCAGTAATCGCTGGATCTAAATCAACATTGAAAATCCTCTTAATATCATCAAATGAAGTTATTGCTTTCTTAGTAAGAGTAGCCAACTTTGCTAAAATACCAGCATTATGTGTTGCTCTTTTCTTCTTAGCTAACCACTTATTTACATAGCTAGTTAAAGTCTTATCTCCAGCTTTCTTTAACGTATTTGAGATTGGTAAAATACCATATTTTTGAGCGATAGTATAAGCTACAGTCTTAAACTTTGGATTATCAGTTTTCTTGATATTTCCTTCTGCATCTAAATCTTGGAATGGTACCATATCTGCTAACTTTTCAACAACTCTTGAACCTGATAAAGTTGTTACTGGCTCAACATTTACATATTGAGATAAATCATCATCAGTTCTTTTAAGTTCGTTAATCTTTGTTTGCTGATCAACTGGAACTAAAACACCACCATCTTCGCCGGTACCTTCAGTTAAAGCTCTATGCTCTTGACCGTACTCGTGAGCAGTACTTCTCTCATCCATAGAAATACTTTTGTTTCTTAATGCCTTTAGATAGACATCGTTGTATCTCTCTTCAAGTGATCTTTCCTCAGAACCTCCTGTTTCAATTTTTTTAGCACCAGAAGTTGGCTCCATTGAACGATGCTCATCGTCCTCATCTTCAAGATCTCTTAAAAGATTGATTTCTTTATCTAATTCTTTCATTTCATCTTTAACAGTCATTGCCTCATCAAGTTTTCTTTCTTCAACTAAAGCAAGTGCTTTGCCTCTTAATTCCTCTTTTTTTGAAAGTGCTTCTCTTAATTTTCTGCTCATGAACATCTCCTTTACATGATTTCAAGTTCTAATACTAAGGCTCTCGCCTCTATATCCAAATTATTATCTCTTAGCTCATCAATACTTCTTACATGACATTCTGAATCCACATAAGCTGGTTTAGGTGTTGGGCTAATCTCATAAAGCTCAGCTTCAACAACTGTTCTCTTATAGACTTCTTCACCATCAATCTCAATTTTAGAAATTAAATCATCTACAACTCTAAAACCAAAACTTGTACCTCTAACATCTTTACGTCTGGCACTTTCAAGAACACTATCTCCCCATGAGCTATTAGGAAGATCTAAATCAAAACGAACACCCGTTGAATCACTTTCCAATACAAGTGTTTCACTCTCAGTGTTCCCTAGTAGAATGTCTTTATTATGGTTCCAGTAAGCTAGAACACCTCTATCTTGAAGGCTTTTATCAAAAGCACCTTCTGCGATGACTTCAACAAACTTATCACCCCACCAATCACGCATTACTTGAGATTGAACATTATAAGTAATTGCATAACCGGTTAACAATCGTGAATCTGTTTCCTCATCTGAATCGGCTCGTATTTCTACATGGCCAATGACTGAACGATGTTCTAAATCATCACTCTTTTTCTTCTTTTCCACTCGATTTGCCCTCCTTGTTTTTATAAAATACACCTATATCCTTAACCTTTTGCATATTGCCATTACAGATAAGATCATCTCCTTCTGGCAATAATGGATCACCCTCTAGTTTTCTACACTCATTAGGTGTTTTAAATCCTGCATTGATTGCAATTCTATAAGCTTCATACCTTGTTTTGATATCAGCTCTAAGAATATTGTCTACAGAGAACTTAAGACGATAACCAGCATCTATCTCATGATCATGAAATAACTTATAATTCATTTCACATTCATACATCTTAAAGATGGCCAGCAATGTATCAATATAGAATTCTCTATTCTGTTCTGAAATAGAAGAAAAACTAGACTTCGATAAATCATTTACCTGGTGAAGCTTAATACCAAAAGCACCAGCAATCTGTCTAATGGATAATTGACTTAGTTCTAAGAACTGTGCATCAGCCATTGTAAGTTTAATAGGCTGATACTGAAATCCTACTGGCATTGGTAAGATGTTACCTGCATTTTTAACTGACTTTACTTTTTCAAATAGTTTCTCAGCTAAATTTTTGGCACTGTTATCTGATAGATCAGCGGTATATTGAATAACACCACTACCAAACATACCGTTTTCCATAAAGTTTTTTACATAATCTTGAGCTCCTTTGTTACCCTCTATCAAACTCGCTAATACAACTTTAACTGGCACTCCAATCAAGCCATCATAAGTTACGCCTTTAAAGTGCAGCACATCATCCGGATGATACTTATACCTATTACCAAGTTTGTCTTTAATGATGTAGTAAAACTGATTAGCATCACCAAGGATACCTTTGTTATCCATCCATAGTTCTACATTGGAAAAGTCCACTGGATACAGATGCTCTAAAACACCATTTTTTACATTGTAAAAGGGTAATACAATTGCATTACCCTTCTCATTTCTTTGATGTTCTACAGCCTTCCAGAAGTCATTAGCACTCATGAAAGGATTAGGTTTTAAATTTATGATTCTTTCAAGTTTATGGCCACAGTGTTTCTTTATGCCATCGCCTGACCTTTGAATAACTTCTAGTGAAATCTTTGAAACACTATCAGATAGTATTCTAAGGCAAGTGAAATATGTTGCTTCCTTTGCATTCTTTGTTTCAGAGATTCCTAATGCCTTTAATATAGCATCATCATCTTTATTAAGTTCCATAACACTTCTGGTGTTACCGAATCGAAACCAATCTTTTAATCCCATTTATCAACCTCCCCACAACTCCTCTAAATACTCTTCTGTAATTTCTTTTTTACCAACACCACCCCAATAGGTCATGGCTCTTTTATGTGCAAAGATACAAGTAGCAGCTGGATCTATTCTTTTAAACCTCGATTTCTTTGAAATCTTTATTTCACCAAATGAGTTTGTATCTTTTTCACTATTGTTAATTGACCAGGCTAAAAGTTTATTGCCATCATGGACAATCTGACCAACTTTAACGAGATCCTGAAAGTTTCTAGTAGGTTCATCAAGTTTTGCACATGATTGTGGTATCTGTACACACTCATATCCCCTTCTTTCAAGTTCGGCTACAGTAATAGCTGCATTATGAGCATCAAAACAGACCTCCATGACTCTTAAATCATATTCTAAGACAACTGCTTCAATATAATTTATCATCGCCCAGTAGTCAACTATCATACCTTCATTGGCTTCAGTGGCTGTTAACCATCCTCTTTTTATCCAAAAGTCATATGGAATCTTATCTGTTTTCTTTTTTTCTTCCAAAGTTCCTATTGGTAAGAAGCTATGACTAAAGAAAGCATACTTTCTAACTTCACCATCTAAGAATGGAAACTCAAATGAGATACTTGTTAAGTCTCCTGACTTAGATAGGTCCATGCCTATATAACAATCGCCACCTCTGAAAGTCTCAAAACTGATATCATTAACACATGAATGCCAGTAATCAATATTCAAAAACTTATTTTCACCAAACTTAACCCAGATGTTACAGTTCTTTGTGAGGAAGTTTCTTATCTTCTCTTCATCACCTGAACCAAATACACGTTTACACTCTGCTCTTAATGAATCTAATCCTTCTGGATAAGTACATACTATTGGATTAGCTTTTATCCAAACCGACTCATCTTTAGGATCATCATCTTTATCTAATTCGCATATCATGACAAAGTATTCATCATTATCAATAACACCATCTAAGATATCGCTACAATATTTGTACTCGATATAACATGGCTTATCTTCAAAGTCTGATCCAGCAGTTGTAATGATCATAATAAGTGGTTCTGATCTAGCCATCATACCTGAAACCATAACATCATATTGCTCACTAGTAGGATGAGCATGATATTCATCTATAATTGCTAATTGAGGATTCTTACCATCACCAGTCTTACCAGCTTTCTTAGACAAGTGTTTAATAAAAGACTTACTTTTTCTATGAGTGATCTCTTTCTGGTTAAACTTAAATCTTCTTTTGACCACTGGACCACACATAAGATCTATTTCATCAAACACAATCTTAGCCTGTTCTCGTTCTACACCTAAAGTATAAATTTCAGCAGCCTTAACACCACGACCTCCAGCTTCATAAGAGGCCATTCCACCTTCCATCTGAGACTTAGCATTCTTACGACCAGTTTGAACATAACCGTATCTAAATCTACGGTATCCTGTCTCAAAATGTTTCCAGGCATATATATTACATATAACAAATTTTTGATAAGTTGTTAAGTGAATAGGCTTACCAGCTAATACACCTTTACTATGCTTCATAAAGGTATACCATTTCACAATTTTTCTAGCTTCATCTTCATCCCAGTAATATAAAAAAGACTCCTCAGTCTCCATCCTTTGGAGATCATTAAGAAATCTTTCACACGCTTTTATATGTTTTTTACCAGCTACAATTTCACCATAGATAATAGAATAAGAGTATGTCATCAATTCTTCTAGAATCGTGTTGAACATTAACCAAACTCTCCTTCAAAATCAATTTCATCGTCTGACATTTCTTCAGCAGTTGAATGCATGATCTTAAGACGAGCAACTGGTGACAATCCAAAGTCAGAAGAATACTTTCTAATAAGTTCAGCGTACTTCAACTGAGTCTTAATCACAGGATTCTCAATATAATTAGTAAATCCAGCCTTATTAGTATACTCAACTGACAATTCCTCACCATGCAGAGAAATAACACACATGATATACTTCTCAATACCATCAGCCAATACTGCTAAAGTATAAATGTCCACATTACAAAGGAGCCCGATAACCTCGAGCTCCAAAACTATTTTCTTAAAGATTTTCTTAGCTTCTTTACCTAACCAGGTAGGAGGCTTTATCTTGTCGGTCCTTAAATTATTTAGTTGTTCTTCTTGCTTTTTCCTTATTCGAATCTCTTCTTTAGTCAAATGTGCTTTGTTACCATTTTCAAGGATTGATTCAATAGACATGTTTTTTTTCATATTATCATAAGTATTTCTCAATAAACTCTAGCCTATCAATGAATGTTTGATTATCATAGTTAATAAGCTTTTCATCAAGAGTTACAAAACTCTCCTCACCTTCTATCGTCATGAACACCTTACCATAATGATAAATCACGAAACTAAAAAAATCGCGTAATATTTTATTTTCATTATGAAATCCTGATAAAAACTCTTCAAAACTATTATAACTTCTATTATTTTTATTATCTGATACAGTTGTACCTATCTCAAATAAATAATCATAAGTCTCTGAATCAATAAAAGGAATGATTGACATAATCATCTTCATAGCAAAATCTAAATTATTTTTTATTGGAAGATAATTAAACTGAAATAGTTCGTTATAATCTGGTTGCCCACATCCCTTTTCTAAAAAGAACTTTTCCACAATTAAATTACTACTTTCCCCAGCTTTTTTTAATATTTGAACTGATTTTCCAGTCGAATTATCGCTTCCATATTGATATTGAATAGTAATATATTTTTTATTGCTCAAAAAGAAATTGAGGATATTCTGCATATATTGCATAATATTTCTCATTACATTTGGATATGATTCATCTAATATAATGAAAAACAAATCTACAATCATAGTATAAATGTTAAAACAATTCTTATGAATCTCCAGTTCATAAATAGCCATATACTTATTTAAAACTTTTATTAAACTTCGTGGATTTAGATAATTAACACGTAACAAAAAATCATTTAGGACTTTAGTGACTTGCTCAATCAAGTAAACTTCATTCAAGTTTTTTCTTTCCATTATTCTTATAGAAAACTCCTCTAGAATTAAATCACATCTTGTAGGAGGTTGAATTTTTAGGCTAAAGTCAAAAATTTTTTCTAGGTAATCTTCTGCTTTAATTATTCCACTAAATCTTAGTTCAACTGCATTTTTTACAGCTTCTTTATCTATGTTAGTTATAATTGTCATATTCGATGAATAAGTAAAAAACTGCTTTACTCTTGAAGTTAAAAATAAAACTTTATCAGGTTCACATCGTTCAAGATCATCGATAACAACTACTATGCGTTTGCCATAGTTATCATAATATCTATCAACAATACTTGAAAACATTAGTTTAAAAGCAGTTAAAGTTGATAAATAAGATTTCGAATGTTCCATATTACTAGTTTCTTCAGAAACATCATCATACACCTTCCCAATATTTACTATACCAAGATTCGTATTCCTAGTAATATGCTTAACAAGTGATAAAAGAGATTTGCCTTCTGCAACAGCACGATTCAATAAATCATCAAACAATGTTCTTTCATCTGCTAATTCATGTAATACAGTTTCAAAAAAAGAAAGTGCTATGTCTTCATCATTTTCCATCTCCCAGGCATTGAAAAAAATAAACCTAAAGTCATCTTTCATATCATTTGCCACAGTACTAATTAAAGTACTTTTCCCTGAACCCCATGGTCCATAAATTGCAATCATTCTATGGTGTTCTAAAAACTTCTTATTAGCTAACAGTTTATTTACAACATGTATTTTTGGTGTTAGATCAAAGTAATCATTAGAGTATCCGTCGCCTTTTTGAGTTAAAATCGAATGTGTATTTTTAAAGTAATAATCCCTCTCTTTAAGTTGTTCAACTTCCATTAAATCCCCCTAACTTATCTAAAACCGAAAAAAATTATTTTTGCACGGGGGCTGCGGTCATTTACATTCTCTCAAAAACTTAATGAGACCCCCTGTCTAATATAAATTCTATAAAAACTTCATTACAAAATTAACTACGACAGCTACTGAAATGCCTATTGTAAATGCAAGCAATACTCCAGAAATTCTATCATCTTTACTTCTAAGGACTATTCTGTCCACTATCCAAAAGATAAACAGTAATGCATAAACTAGACTTAAATTAGTAACAACAATTGCTTCAAGACTTATCATATTGCTTACATTATTAATATTAAGTCCTATAATAGAAAATGCAGCAATCAAGAGAGAGATAATCGAAATAATGTTCTTATTGAAATCGCTAACAATCCCTTCCAATCTCTTTGTATTTTTAACCAGTTGTTCATTAACAGATGTTAAATCCTTAATTTTATAATTATAATTTTTATATATCATTTTTTCTTTAATATCAAACGAACAATATGGCGAAAGTACTAACGACATTTCAAAATAACTGTAAAAGCAAATCAAATAGTATTTGAAATCTTCCTCTTTTGAAACAGATACAAGGTTTGTCTTTCCAATAAGATTAGTATTCCAATATAAGTCTTTTATTTGATTCAAATGATTATCAGTCATATCAGAAACAAGTTCGGAAATAAGGTCATTCTTAAATGTTTCATTGCATTTATATTGAGTATTTTGATACGGTTTTTCTTTATAGCCAACAATAATACTGTTAACTTTAACATACTTTTGATTACTTAATGCAAGTATCATATCAGGAGTTATTCCCATTAAATCAATATCATACGTCCAGAATACATGATTCTCATGATTATCTACTAATGCTTTAATGAATGGTTCTAAAGTATCACTGAATAGATTCTCTTCAAAAAAATTAGTAGCCTTGATTAAATCAATATTCTTAGTGATTATTTTCTTAAAATCTTCAAACTTTATATTCTTGAAAAGGTTAAATACTGATGAATCATACTCAGTTTCGTCAATGTTATAAAATTTAAAGTATCTCAACTCTGCACTCTTGTTTAGTTTCATACTCTCCTCCAATATCCAAATATAGGATATCACATAAGAAGTTAGATATGCAATTTATTATGACAACTTTTGCAAACGCTTTGACAATTATCAAGCTGTAACCGCTTTGACCAATCATCTTTTATCTCAATGATATGATGTACAATCTCAGCAGATTTAATGACATTATGCTTTAAACATTCCTGACATAGATGATTATCTCTTACTAATGCAGCATTTCTTATCCTATTCCATTCACTAGAATGATAAAACTTAACTAACATTGGATCTCTCACCTTGTGGTCATATCGTTTATTCTTTTCATGTTTATCCATAGCTGCAGCTTTTACACACCGAGGACAATATTTTCCTTTCATCGGCACAAGATTTTTGCAGTTTTTACCGTGACATATTTTCTTTGGCAAATTCACTCCTAACTATTGCAATATAAGGGCTAGAGTCCATTTCCCTCGAATTGTACATATCCTAGAGTGTGTCTAATTCGTGGATAGTCTCAAACCATTGATATTACTTGCTTAATTTTTCTTACGCTTTTCTACTGACACAATTGCAATTATGTACACTACAAGGCTAAAAAAAAGCTATAACTCAAAGCTATCCATTGATTTATTTACACTCTCTTGATGTTTTCCAATGTAAACAAGAGTCTCAGTTGGCGACCTATGGCCAAGTATAGCTTGAAGTGTAGCAACATCTTTTGTAAGTTCATAAAAATGATAACCATATGTCTTTCTAAGAGTATGAGTGCCTATATTATCAAGCCCAAACATTAGGCAAGTTTCATTGATGATGTTATAGGCTTGTCCTCTTTTTATATGATTGTTCTTACCTATTCTCGATTTGAAGACATACTCATCCGGAGGTTTATCCTTACAATACATTCTGAATGCTTTTCTCAACTTCTTATTTAACTGAATAGTATGGACCTTTTCAGTCTTCTCAAGCTTTATAGTGAGAGTCTGTTTATTTCTCACATCTCTAACCTTCAATGGCAATATATCAGATATTCTCAAAGCTGTATTTGTACCAGTAATGAAGAGTAACCAGTTTCTTTCAGAAGTTCTCTTCAAATATTCTTCAATGTCTTTTAGTTTTCTATAATCTCTAATTGGATCAACAGTGTTCATTCTGAGCTCCTTTTATAGATTTTATTAATGTGATTAGAGACTTCCATCCACATTTATTTTTGTTGTAATGATAGAACTTTTTTGCAATTTTCCCCAAGTCGGTATAATCATCACTTTCTAGAATAGATGAAATATCACTGGCTTTATAGTTTCTAAATCCCCGATTTGTCTTAATCTTAAAATCACTTGCATTTAATGCCACAATGATATCGTTTATGTTTCCTAATTCCAAATATAAAGCCCGAATAGTTTCATCATCTTTGGCAACACTTATATCCCTAAATTGCTCTGTCATTTCAATGATCATATCAATCTCATTTCTTAACTCAAATAGCTTAAGACGATTAATTCCTCTTATTTTCAATCTTTACTCCATGTTTACGAATATATTTATTGAAGTATGGACATCTTCGACATTTGCATTCTTCAATAATCTCGTGGACTACTTCTTTTCTCATTGCCAATTTCATAGCAATCTTTTCTTTGTCATTTTTAAAAACTATTTTTTCCATATTTATCTCCATAAAAATACCAGCAACTAAATGTCACTGGCTTTATTTCTTCCATGTTATCAAATTATCATAATATTTTTCTAAATAACGGAAATCAACCGGAAATGATTCTAAATAACTTTTATAGATTCTTCTTGAAATGCTCTATCTGCATAGAATACATAAGATAGTTTGCTAATAGCAGAATTCTTCAAATTTCTTATCATTCTATCAGTATAATTCATTTCATGAGCTACTTCTTGCCACTGATAGCCTTTCAAATATCCTAATATGACAACCTGCCTTTCATTCATTTCGAGTGAACCGATAGCTGAATCTAAACGGTTTAGTTTTGATTTTGCCATATCTAACTGACGCTTCAACTCTTCAATATCATCTATATTCTTTAGAGCTGTATTCTCTACAAGTTTGTTGATATTACCTGTCTTTATACCATCTCCAGCATAATCTATTGCTGTGACACCATCATTCATAAAAACTTCACCTAGCTGTTTTTTAAGCTCTTCAATATGTGCTAATAGTAAATTATAACACTTTAGTGTACTGATGATACTCTCTTTATATTCTTTCTTTAATTTCATTTAACCCCCATAATCAAAAAACAGAGCACCAGTAAGCATAACGCCACTGGAGCTCTGGGCTCTCTGTCATATTATTTCTTTCAATTCTCCACATCTACACTTGATAACTACAGTTCCGTTCTCAAAATCACATAATCTCCTATTGCAATTTTCACATCTAATCTGATCATCACCTCTAAAGGCTTTAAGTGCATCTATGAGTTCTTCTACTGTAAATCCTGCATCAATTAGTTTCTCAATTTCTTTCTTCATCCCACTCCTATATAAGTTCTAGCCTTCTTATCATCGTGTCAGAAGCAACAAAATACTCATCTTTTTCAAGAGAATCACCTGTTAACTCTAAATGTGTACTCAATGCTTCTTCTTCAAACTCACTTTCATCTAATTCTGTGTTCAAACATATAGCTAATGTCATTTCATTGTTCCATAAGATTCTATTTATCAATACCATCATCACCTTCCTATATCGCCATACTCTCCATACCTCTAAGGACTAACAGTTTTTTTACTTTCCATTTGCTTATAAACTTCTTAACTTCGTTATTGGTTCCTTTATTATCATATCCTCGGTTTTGAAGCACCTTCAAGTTTTCAACATCCAACTCAACAGTATAATATGGTTTATCATTTTTCCTGATAAAGAGAATTAATTGTTTACCTTCTGTCATTCTTGTAGCATAAGCTCTTGACCTACCTACGCAATGATCCAAAGCTTTGCTTTCATCTAAAATCAACTGATGACTAGATGCAACTTCAATCCTAAGTAATCCATTCTTATAACTTAGTAGATCATTCCATTTGTCGTATTGAACTTTAATACCTTCATCTAACTTTTTATTAGCTTTCACCTTAAGAATTGTAGAATATTCATCATGCTTTTCTTTAAGATTTTTCGGAAACAAATGAATATCTTTGGTAAGTTTAATTTCAAGACTCTCACACATCTGAAGATAGTCTCTCCAAATAGTTGTAAAATGACCTCTGTATATATAAGGACTATTACTATTTATGTCTTTACTACCCTTCTCATCTGTGTACTTTTCAACATAATTGATTATTCGCTGCGGACTAACCCACTTCATCAACTGTACAAATGTTTCTGTGTTAGTATGCTTTATCGCCCATCTAATGTGATCATCACTTATATTTTTCTCACAATCCTCGAGTGTACATATAAACTCAATTTCTTCTATATTCAAGTCAAGTTCTCTTGCCTTACTAAATACTTGACTGCTTAGGCCAAGTCTTTTTTCATTCATCTTTAAAATGCCACCAATCCCACCCCAATAGCATGACCCATAGATTATTTGATTGAGCAAGGTTTGATAATTCAACTTACTAAGCATTTCGATGGCTGGATATTCCTCATAGGTACTGAGATAATCATCGATATTCATGAATCGACCTTTATAGTGATCCAGCCCACAATACTTCCATTTTGAGTCTTTCAAAATATGCTTAATGTTTCTTTTGTAAAAGACAGGGTTAGACGCTCTGAGTAGTTCCGTATTGTTAAATCCACCACGTCTTCTTTCATTGACCCACCTGTAATCTCCATTCGAATATGACCAATCTTTTTCAAAATTCCTATACTGAGTACCGCCTCGTTTACCAAAACTTATATAGACTCTTGACCCTTCATAGCTCTCAATAAATGGATTGTATAAAGTCTCTAATATTGAATTTGGAAAGTTACTAGTGTCGTGATTCACTGTTTTAAATATCCTTCTTACTTTAAGATATCTAACTATATAACCTTCCGGCATCTTCTGCATTATCGAAACAATTTCATCATCTCTATATGACTTTGCCTTATTTATTGCTTTGTAGATTACCTTAGCTTTGCAACTTGGGCACCTGCCACTATCATTATGTTTCTTCTTATCCTTAAGAGTCATTAAGTTTCCGCACTTACTACATAAACCTGACTTCTTATTGTTTTTACATTTGTAGAACAAATAATTTCGATCCTTAAAAGGTGCACTTATAATCCAGTTAGTAAAACCCTTAGGTAATTCAGAGACATCTCTCATCACCTCATCTATCTCATGTTGTTTAAATCGTTTTGCCATAAGAACACCTACTCACTTATTGCCAGCTTGGTAAGAAGCTTATTAACTGCACCTTTATATTTTTCATACTCACTCGGTTCATTTTCTTTTATATCTCCAACCACGTTTAGTAATTGGTTAAACTGACTCATTAACATATCAAAAGTGCTCTTAAACTTAATAGCATTTTCAGATGATTGCTTGCTATTTCTTAAATCATTTAGTTCCTTTTGTACATCTTCAGGAATCATATATTCAATCTGTTTTGTCTCTATCTCTCTAGGCTTAACAGTAAGTTCATTCTCAAGCTCAACTATTTTTTGTTTCTTTAACTTTATTTCATCTTTCAATGCTTTTAGTTCTTCTTCAGTAGCAGAATCTACAACCTTCGAATCAACTTTTTTGTTTTGAACTTCACTGTCTTTTATTTTCTCTTTTAACTTTTTCTCTTCTAGCTCAATTGCTTTTACCTTTTTACCTAAGGCATCAATTTCAGCAATTTTCTTCTTGATATCAGACTCTTTTGATTCAATGTCTTTAGCTTTAGCATCAAGTTTATTCTCTAGATTAGAATTGCTACCTTTAAGATCTTCAATCTGCTTAAGGAGCTCTTCTTTCGATTCTTTAATATCGTTTTGCTTCTTAACCTCTGAGTTAATTTCCTTTATAGTCATATCATCTACATCATGAACAATCAAGAAATTTTCTCTAGATTCCATATCTAGCTTAAGCAGTGCAACTGCTTGTGTGTAACCCAAATTGGCAATTGATTGCGAATTTGAATTTTCTAGTAGCTGCGGACCATATTCATCATTTATTTTTATCAAATTTGAAGCTGTTCTTTGAGAATAATCAACTTCATCTTTTAACCATTTTGACCAGTTCCCATGACCAACCATCTCCTTAGCTTCTTTTAGTCTTCTACCAATTTCTATGGAACTTTGAAGCAGGAATTTGTTAGCCTGGTCTTTAATAATGTTTATCTCATATGCAATCATACCTGCATCTCTTTGAACTTCGATTTTACTCATACTTCCTCCATTCTCTAAAATAAATCATCAAATGATATACTAATTTTTTGATTATCTGATTTTAATTCTTCATCAGACAACTTAATATCCATCGTAAACTCAACCTCAGCTGTTGGAAAATAAAACTTTGCTGCTCTTCTAAACACTTCAATATCAGATATAGAGCCACCTACATCTTTTAGAATCTCCTTACAACAATCTGATAAGGTCTTTTCACTAGCTTGGATTACTAAACCAAAAGTCTTATTCTTAGAAAACAAGATCAATCTTTCTGATACTGGTTTCGCTATAGCTCTTATTTTCTTATCACTACTCTTTGACGCTTCTTTCAGCTCACTATTTATCTTCTCTTTTACAAACTCATAATTATATATAACTGCCATCATATCCTCCTAAAACGGAATATCATCATCATTTGCAATAGCTTGGAAACCATTCATATCTTGTTGGTAAGTTTGCTGACTATTCACTTGATTTTGATTTTTCTGTTGATATCCCTGTGTATTATGTTGATTACTCGGTCCTTTCTCTTTCCATTCAAGAAATTGAACTCTTGATGCTATAACTTCCATACCATAATGTTTTACACCGTTCTTATCCTCATAATTGTTATTCTGCAACCTACCTGTTATAGCTACTAATAATCCCTTTTTAAGATAATTCGCTACATTCTCTGCTGTCTTGCTAAAAGACTTAATAATAATAAAATCTGCATCAGGCTGACCTTCTCTTTTAAACTCTCTGTTTACTGCAAGGGCAAGTCTACACACTGGCATACCTGAAGATGCAATATATCTAAGTTCAGGATCTCTCGTTAACCGGCCTATTAAATTCACTTGGTTCATTTGTTCTCCATTTCTCTATATTCAGTTACAAACTCATCTCTATTCAATACTTGAATAGCCCTTGGTTTCGATTGTTCTCTCTTGATGTAACCCTTTTTCTCTAATCTGTTCAGATGCCCTGAAACAGTAGATGTTGAACTAATACTGGTCAGTTTTCCAATTTCTCTAATACTAGGTGGAAATCCTTTGACCTTAATATGATCTTTAATACATTCAAGTATTTTCTGCTGTTTATTTGTTATTAATTTACTCATTACCCATCCTTATTTTTAGTTTTCAATCTCTTTAAGACGCATATCACACACTTTAATAAAGCTCATGGTCTTTGATATTGCAACTTCTCTAGTCCTTTTCAGTTCCCTAATTAAATCAGGACTTTCAAACTGAGATAACTCTTCTTCCATCCGTTTTAATTCTTTGTCAGTAAAAATACTATCTAGCCTTATAACCTCACTTACACCAACAAAAGTAGGAACGTCTTTAAGAGATCCATAAAACTCTCCATCAAGAGTTATAAAAGCTCTTTGGCAATTATTGAGTGCTTTCATCGACAACTTATAGTCAATCATCCCTTTCACAAACTCTGATCTGAGAACCCATTGTGGATTTCTTTGTAACCAATCTAAAATTTGTCGATTCATAATTACCTCACTTTCTAATCCCTAATTTACGTTCTAACTCATCATTAGTCATATTGCTCTCTCGTTGATCAAAAGCATGAAACTTGTTTTTAGACTTCATATCAACAACTTTTGACTGAGTTACTTTTTGCTTTGATTCTTCAAAATTTCTTTGATCTGCATTAACAGCATCCATGGTTAACAAATTCTTATTCAACCAGTTTCTCAAAATACCATTGATGTATTTAATATTTCCAGCTCCATTTTCTACAGCAGTTTTTAGTGCATGTAAAATCACGTCTGTTGGAAAATGTTCTAACCACGATTTTAATTCTTCACCTTCATATGGTGTTATTGGTCTAATATTTTTTGAGTAAAAACTAATCAGGTTTTTAAAATCATCATCCCTTGTTATTGTTGTTATATTATTAGAACAATAATAATGTTTATTTATGTCGGTAACTGTTACCGCAGTTTTTTGATTTTTTGCTGATTCTGCGGTAACTGTTACCGCAGTTTGCAATTCTGGGGAATCTATTACCGCAGATTTTACCGCAGTTTCTGAAACTGGGGAATCTATTACCGCAGTTTTGTTCTCGTTTTCCGATTCTGCGGTAACCATTACCGCAGTTTTGTTCTCGTTTTCCGATTCTGCGGTAATCATTACCGCAGTTTTAGTAGATTCATGATCTAAAATATGACTAAAGCTAACCATTTTATAGAGTCCTGAATTCTTTTTTCTCTGTTGGGATTGGTATAAAATAATCCCTCTTTCTACTAAAACAGTTCTTAAATTTCTTATAGTTTTATCACTTACACAAAGTTCATTTGCAAGTCTAGAATTAGAAACTTTAAACCATTCTATCCAACCACAAGTGTTATTAATATGCATCAATAAGTACCAAAGTGATTGAGCATTTGCTGCTAAAGGATCTGTTGTTAAATATTTTCTAAATCCATTAATTTCGTTTATATAGTTCATCAGCACCCCGTTTAAATTGGCAGGAGCATAAGCTCCCACCTATATGAAAGGAGTTGTTAAGACATATGTAATCAGAGCAATAAATGTTGCTATTACTACCTTAACGATTGAACGCCTCTCTTTGTCTTTATATCCAACAATCTGAATTAGATTAGGATTCTCCATGTTACCTCCTTGATATGGCCACCATACTCTGATATAATGGCTGTATTAGAAATTGACTCATTGCTGCCAGGCTAGGGTCTTTTTTTTATCTTCTGAACAAACTTTTAATATCTCTATAGCCTCATCTACTTCTTTCAATGCAGCTTTAGAATCATTAATAACATCATTATTTGATGCAAAACTCCTTTTTATTTTTTTTACTTCCAAATGATCTTCACACTCAAGAATCATCTCTTCTAAATGTGCATTTTCAACTGTCTTGTCCAAAATATTATCTCTTAAATCACCTTTAACAAGATCTAAATGCTCAATAACTCTAAACATATTAACCCCCTATTCTATATAGTCTACATCCGCTGGTATATCATAAAATGTTCTATATGAATCTTCTTCCATCTTATCCATCCACTGATCAAGTGATTTTGTTCTGAATAATATTCTTCCACCCTTTCTTACTCTTATGAATGGTAAAACACCATCTGAGTAATACTTTCTCAATGTAGAAATAGATATTCCTAAGTAAGCTGCTGCTTCTTCAACATCTATTGTCGATACTCGATGTCTACTCATGATTTCAGCCTTAGTAGGAATCTTTCGTACTTTCTTTACTGCTGCTTCCATCGAAACCTCCTAAACTAAATACTTCTTTTTCTTTAACTTCATAATCATTCTTTTTTCAATACGGCTTATATCTAAACCAAAGATTTCAGCCATTCTAATGAAATGCAATTGTACTGCTGGAATAATATCAGCTATCTGTTCTTCAAAAGCCATTACATTTTCTAGTTCTACTTCTGTTAAATCATCAAGAGTATTCCTATTTCGAATAATCTTCTTTAGCTTCATACTTGACTCAATCATCTCACCAGCTTCTTCAACCAGTGAATCTAGAATTACTGCTGGATCATCATTCACATTATTGAGAATTGGTATACTAATTATCTGATCTTTTTCAGCACAGGATATTGCCTGCCTCAATCTAGGTGACTTAAGTACTCTAGATATCTTAACTGCAATATCAATAGGTATATCTTCACCATTTTCATAAGATGATATTCTACATTGAGCAACATTTACTTCATTAGCCAATGCTCTTTGAGTCATACCAGCTGCTAACCTAGTTTGTTTCAAAATTTCTTGTATCAATTCATAATCCTCCCTTAGATATTCAGTTTTCAAATAATTACTATGCTTATTATTCACATAATAAACTTATAATTACGGCATAAATGTTGCATCAAACGCAACTGAGTCATTAAAAAAAATATCAACTAACTCTAAGTCGTTTATCTCTAGAATCTTCCTTAAAAGCTTTATTTCAGCAATCGAGAAATTTTGAACTCCATTTTCTTTTTTACTATAAGAAGATTTAGAAATTGACAGAGCTTGTCCAACATCAGTCTGAGTATAACCGAATTTTATGCGCTTTGATTTCAATTCGTTAGATTTCATTATACCTCCTTCCTGTTGCATTTGGCGCAACTTATGATACAAGTATATCAAATTATTTACTTTCGTCAATAGATTTAATAAAAAAAGTTTCTTTAGTTGCAACTTTTGTTGTTTATACTGCAACTAATAGTATAATTAATTTGGAGGTAAAAATGGCTAATTTTCAACAAAGAGTAAAAGAACTTAGAAAAGAAAAAAAATTAACACAAGAACAATTTGCAGATGTATTCTTTTTGAATAAAAGTTCTATATCTAGATATGAAAAAGGCACTCAGATGCCTGAGGCAGATATGCTTACTCGAATGGCGGAATACTTTGATGTATCTTTAGATTACTTATTAGGAAGAAGTGAACATAGAAAAGATTCTGAAATTAAAATAGCTATGAATACCTTATCAACAGATGGTTTAAATGATGATGATATTAAAATGATAAAAGGTCTAATTGAGAATCTGAAGAAAAAAAATCAAAAATAGCACTGCAGAGATTGCAGTGTTTCTATTTCACAACAAAATGGTAATCTATGTAATTAATATGTGATTAATGGAAGGATGTAATATGAAAGAAATTCGTGAATTCAAAGGAAAAAGTTTAACTCATTTTGTTGATGAGTATATTGTGATTGATATTGAGACTACAGGATTAATGCCCCAGTGGGATGAAATTATAGAAATTGGGGCTTTGCATATAAAAGATAATAAAATCATTAGAGAATATCAACAACTTATCAAACCAGAATATAAAGTTGATGACTTTATAACTGATCTTACTGGTATAACTAATGAGATGTTGCTCAACAAGCCTCAGTTCAATGAAATCACTAATACATTCATGGAGTTTATTAAAGATCATACTTTAGTTGGACACAATGTCAATTTTGATATTAACTTTTTATATGATAATCTTCGACATAATAACATCAAACTTGAAAACAACTTTATAGATCTTCTTCGATTCTCTAGAAGAATAAATAAAGATTTAGAGAATCACAAGCTTTCTACAATCGCTAGTTATTATGAAATTGAAACGTTAGGAAATCATCGTGCTTTAAAAGACTGCCACATAACATTTGCTTGCCTAAAAGCTTTGCAAGAATACATGATTAACGAAAACTTAACCACAGATGAAATATTTAAGAAAGTTAATAGTAATTACAAGTTCGATATTAGCTCGATTACAACTAATAATATGGAGTTTGACGAAACTCATATCTTATATGGACGCACTTGCGTTTTTACTGGTAAACTTGATAAAATGCCAAGAAAAGATGCTATGCAATTAGTTGTAGATTTAGGTGGTTTGATTGGTAATAACGTAACAAAAAAAACCAACTATCTTATTCTTGGCAATAATGACTATTGTGCAAGTATAAAAGATGGTAAAAGTTCAAAACAGAAAAAAGCAGAAAATCTAATTATAAATGGTCAGGATTTAATGATCATTCCAGAAAGTGTATTTTACGATTTAGTTTTGTAGGAGATAGTATATTTTAATGTCTTGTTCTGCCTTTATAAACTACTTCAAAGAAGAACAATAAAAAAATGTCATTGATTTGACATTTTTTTTATTGTTCCAAAATTGTATGTATGATATTATTATAACGAACATACGTTCTTGGGAGGTTTATGGAAACAATAAATACACTTACAAACAAACTAAAAGAAGAAGAAATATCACATGACTATGTAGACCTAAACAACAAAGCAAATGGAATGTGCGTAAAGGATGGAGATGAGTATTATATCCTCTTAGATGCAAAGCTCATTGATGATCAGGAACTTCACAAAACTGTCTTAGCTGAAGAGCTTGGTCATTACTATACTATGATTGATGATCCAACACCTAAAGTAAATGATACATATCAGAGAAGATGTAGAATTGATAAAGAAGAAGAAAAAGCTCTGCGCTGGGCAACTAATCATGTTATTCCTGATGATGAATTATTAGATTACCTTGCAGATCATAAGTATGCTATTCTACAAGATCTTATTGATCATTTCCAGGTACCAGAGGAGTTCCTCATGAAAAAATTGCAGCATATGGCATCTAAACAAGAGTACTATGAAGTATGTGAAAAATACTATTTATGTCTCTCAAATTTGCCCTCAATTTACATTACTCGTTTCCTTGATGCGAATATCGAATCAAAAGCTAAAGCTTTATATGGACGGAAATAATAATATGAAGTGAGGTGAATTCATGGCACAAGTTAAGAAATTAGATAGACAAAAATATAATATTATTGCATCAAAGACAGTAGATGGCATACGCAAGCGAAAGAAAGTTGTTTTCTATGGTACCAGAAAAGATGCAGAGACTGCTGCAATCAAATTAGAAAATCAATTAGTAATGGAGATGGGATCGGTTAAGCAATCTAATCTATCGTTCTCACAGTTTGCTCAAATATGGTTTAGAGATTATGGTAATGTTGAACTTAAAGCTAAATCAGCAAGAACTTACAAAGATCTAATTAATAAGTATATACTTCCTCATATAGGAAAGTTAAAGCTTGAGAAAATTAATCCAACTACTATATTGAATATGTACAGTAAGATAAGAAAAACACCTAAGAATGAAAAAGGTGATCTTCTATCTCCTACTACAATCACACATATCCACAGTATACTCCACAAAATCTTTACAGATGCAGTTAGATGGCAGTATATCCTGGATAATCCTATAGATAGAATACCAAAACCTAAAAGGGCTAAGCCTGCACCTAATTTTTACAATGTGGACCAGGTATCAAATCTTATGGATGCTTTGGATGTTGTTGAGGATTTTGAAATTAAATGGGCAACGGGATGCTACATTGCATTAATGACTGGTTTAAGACTTGCTGAGATTTCAGGTTTAATGTGGAATGATATTGATCTTACAAATAATTTAATTCATGTTAGACGAACTAGAAAGTACATATCGAAAATAGGCATTATTATTGATACTCCTAAAACGGTAGACTCATTTAGAACAGTCTCAATTCCTTCAGTCTTAAGAGATCAATTAATTGCATATAAATCCCATTCTGAAGTACAAGAAGAACTTTTAGGGGATAAATGGAGTGATTCAGGCTATTTATTAGTTGATGATTTTGGGAGAGAATGCTTTCCTGATAGTTTATCCAAATGGTTTACGAAGTTCATTAAAAGAAATGAATTACCTAAGATAACGTTACATGGGCTGAGACACACGATGGCTACTTTATTAATTCATGATCCCACAGTACCAGAAAGAACTATCTCTGATCGTCTTGGTCATGCCAATACAAATACTTTAAGAAAGATCTACAGTCATGAGTTAAAAGAATCTGACAAACTTGCTTCAGATTCCATAGATAGTATTTTTAAAAGGTGACCTTTGTTAGGGCACCTTTTGTCACATCTATGTTACTCGGGCACTTTTTCGGGCACCAACTAGTTTAATTTCGAATCAAATGGTTAAAATCTAGAATAATTATCAAAAAATAAAAATAAACCCAAGGGCCTGAATCCTTGGGTTCTATATGTTCTTTAGGCTTCGTGAACCAGTTGCAATAACTGAGCTCTGTGGTCCTAAGAAATGCTGTATTTAGTTCATAAAAAATAC
>Ga0209379_10000430_pt1 | contig 36912 bp, 52 predicted proteins | sample tdDd001_FD_187124 | JGI IMG/M metagenome (GOLD analysis project Ga0209379, IMG submission 187124) | Marine sediment microbial communities from the Atlantic coast under amendment with organic carbon and nitrate - tdDd00.1 (SPAdes)... | ecosystem: Environmental > Aquatic > Marine > Coastal >... | reverse complement strand
CTGGCGATAACATCGAAATGGTTGTAGAGCTAATCGCTCCAATCGCAGTAGAAGAAGGCCTAAAGTTCTCTATCCGTGAAGGTGGACGTACTGTAGGCGCTGGTTCTGTAATCAAGATCATGGAATAATCCTTTCGGATTATCCATTTTAAGAGATTACTTGCGTATATTTTAAAATTCGACCTTGACCGGTTTTGTGTTATATGATTATTAAGAGCTACTCTTCGGAGTAGCTCTTTTTTAGTTTATGGGTGGATTTTCAGTTGTGATTTTAATTATGCTCGCAGGGGATTCTGCGTTGTGAGTCACATCAATTCTAAAAATTCTATTTAGGAAAGCAGCCAAACTCGCTGCGCTCAAACAGCGTCTGCTTTTATCCAAAATAGAAATTCCATAATTGTGCGACTCATCAACTTGAATCCAAGTTTCGAGCAGAATAAAAATCACAACTGACAATCATTTAAAAACCAAACAGCTTGCGAAGAGTAGAAGGTCAAGTGTTGGTTTTGTGTGAGTGCTTACTTAATTGCGAATGGATTCTTTCTTATATAGAAGAAACACATAAAGTAGTCTAGAGAATAGTTGATTTATTGGCCTAAATCAGAAAATAAACAGAGACGCTGTACAATCGATTCAGTTTTTGTAAGTTATCATCGGTCTGAAAACGATTAAAAGAAAAAGCGTACACAGCGTGTGTTTTCAAGGGTTTAAAAGGTCCATAAAAAAGTTAAAAAACTTTGCAAAAAAGTCTTGCAAAAGCAGAATAAATGTATATAATTATAGGAGTGCAGTCAAAGCACGTGATGACGTGTTTCTACTATGTAAATGGAGCGGAACATCTGACTTATGTAGCAGAAACATGTTATACTGCATCTGCAAGAAAAAAAGTTTGAAAAAACTCTTGCAAACGATGGGTGTTTCATGTATACTGATATAGCGTGTTTGAACTGCGATGAAGCAGGAGGTTACTAAGTTGAGCGTCCTCTCGACTAAGAGAACTTCTGCGGAGAAGTGTCCATTCTGAGAAATGGGCGACCGTTTTCCGGGCGTTTTTAATTTGCAGTCCCCGATACACCCGGGACAGTGTGCACGGAGAACGTCGTACAAGCAACGTCGTACGATGAAAAGGAGGGAAAATTATGAGCAAAGCTAGTCAAAAGATCAGAATCAAACTGAAGTCTTACGATCACAAAGTTCTTGATGCATCTGCAAAAAAGATCGTTGAAACTGCTAAGACTACTGGTGCTGAAGTATCAGGCCCGGTACCTCTTCCTACTAAGAAGGAAATTGTTACAATTCTAAGAGCGGTACATAAGTACAAAGACTCTAGAGAGCAGTTTGAAATGAGAACGCACAAGCGTCTTATTGACATTCTGAGCCCTACGCCTAAGACAGTTGATTCTCTTATGAGACTTGACCTACCTGCTGGTGTAGATATTGAAATTAAGTTGTAATACTAAGATGTAAGGTTTCCATAGATTCCGATCGAAAGAACCTGATTGTTTTAGTATGATTGCGTTTTTTGACGCAATCCGCTGTAAAATTTATCGGAGGTGTACCAATGATTCTTGGTAAAAAAATCGGTATGACTCAGGTATTCAACGAAGAGGGTGTAGTAACACCTGTAACAGTAGTTGAAGCTGGTCCTGTAGTCGTAACACAAATTAAAACTGTCGAAACTGATGGTTACAATGCAATCCAAGTTGGTTTCGCAGATCAAAAAGCTCACAGAGTTAACAAGCCACTTAAAGGTCACTTTGACAAGGCTGGCGTAGCTCCAAAGCGTCTTCTAGCTGAATTCAGAGTTGAAGACACAGCAGCTTTCACTGTTGGTCAAGAAATCAAGGCGGACGTGCTTGAAGCTGGTATGATGGTAGACGTAACAGGTACTTCTAAAGGTAAAGGTACTGCTGGTACGATCAAGCGTCATAACCAAAGCCGTGGTCCTGAAACTCACGGTTCTAAGTACCACAGAGGCCCTGGTTCTCTGGGTGCTGCATCCTATCCTGCTCGCGTTATCAAAGGCATGAACATGGCTGGACATATGGGTCATGAAACATCTACGGTTCAAAATCTTGAAATCGTACGTGTTGATGCTGAGAGAAACATTGTGCTTGTTAAAGGTGCCGTTCCGGGCCCTAAAGGCGGTTTTGTATCGTTCAAGAAAACTGTCAAGAACAACAGATAAGAGCTAAGGATTAGGAAAGGAGGAAAGAACAGTGCCTAAACATGATATTCTTAACGTATCTGGCCAAAAAGTTGGCGAGATCGAACTGAATGACAGCATCTTCGCTTCTGAAGTGAACGAAGCTGTACTACATGACGTAGTTAAAAACTACCTAGCAAACCAAAGACAAGGTACGCATTCTGCTAAAACTCGTGCTGAAGTACGTGGTGGCGGCAAGAAGCCTTACCGTCAGAAGGGTACAGGTCGTGCTCGTCAGGGTACAACTACTGCACCTAACTTTGTTGGTGGTGGTATTGCTTTTGCAAAGAAGCCAAGAGATTTCTCTTACAGACTAAACAAGAAAGTTAAACGTCTTGCACTTAAGTCTGCTTTATCTGCAAAGGTGAACAACAACGAACTTATCGTAATCGATGAGCTATCTCTAGAAGCTCCAAAGACAAAAGATATGGTAAACATCCTATCTAGCGTTAAAGCTGCTAAGAAGGCTCTAATCGTTACTGCGGATAAGAACGAAAACGTAATTCGTTCTGCTAACAACATCAAGGGTGTTGCAACGTCAGAAGCACTAGGTATGAACGTATACCAGATTCTTCACCATGACACTTGCATCATTACTAAAGATGCTGTTCAGAAGATCGAGGAGGTGTACGCATAATGAAAACATCATACGATGTAGTCATCAGACCCGTAATCACTGAAACTTCAATGGCGGGCATGTCTGAAAAGAAGTACACATTCGAAGTACACAAAAATGCAAACAAAACAGAAGTTAAAGACGCTCTTGAGTCTATCTTCGGTGTTAAGGTTGCTAATGTGAACACAATGAACGTTAAAGGCAAGAAGAAGCGTCAAGGCAAATTTGAAGGCTACCGTCGTAGCTGGAAAAAAGCTATCGTTACTCTTACTGCTGACAGCAAAGAAATTGAATTCTTCGAAGGCATGTAATAAATACTAAAATTCGTAATTAAAAGGAGGGAATCACGATGGCAGTTAGAGGTTTCAAACCTACGTCTCCTGCAAGACGTCATATGACGGTTTCTACATTTGAAGAAATTACAACGTCGAAGCCTGAAAAGTCACTCGTTGTTTCACTTAAGAAACACTCTGGACGAAACAATCAAGGCAAGATCACGATTCGTCATAGAGGTGGCGGTAACAAAATTAAGTACAGAATCATCGATTTCAAGAGATCTAAAGATGGTGTTCCAGCTAAGATTTCTACAATCGAGTACGATCCAAATAGATCTGCAAACATCGCTCTAGTGGTTTACGCTGACGGTGAGAAGCGTTACATCCTAGCTCCAGAAGGTGTTAGCGTTGGTACTGAAATTCTTTCAGGTCCAGAAGCTGATATCAAGCCAGGTAACGCAATGATGCTAAAGGATATGCCTACTGGTACTGTTGTTCACAACATCGAGCTTAAGCCTGGTAAAGGTGGTCAGCTTGCACGTTCTGCTGGTATGTCTGCACAGCTTATGGCTAAAGAAGGCGAAATGGCTCTTCTAAGACTACCATCTGGCGAAATGCGCTACGTGCGTAAAGAGTGTCGTGCAACTATTGGTGTTGTAGGTAACTCTAGCCACGAAAACGTAACGATTGGTAAAGCTGGTCGTAAACGTCACATGGGTATTCGTCCTACAGTTCGTGGTTCTGTAATGAACCCTAACGATCACCCTCACGGTGGTGGTGAAGGTCGTGCGCCAATCGGTCGTCCATCTCCAATGACTCCTTGGGGTAAGCCGGCTCTTGGTTACAAGACTCGTAAGAAGAATAAGCATTCTGACAAATATATCGTTTCACGCAGAAAGTAACGGTAACAGGCATGTAGAGGCAAGGAGCTCTTGCTCAGCCTCTAAAGCCTTCGTTTCGTAAGAAGGGAGGATTCACAGTGGGAAGATCTCTTAAGAAGGGACCTTTTATTCATAAAGGGCTACTGAAAAAAATTGAATCTATGAATGAAAAAGGGGAAAAGCAAGTTGTTAAGACTTGGTCTAGAGCATCTACTGTTTTCCCTCAAATGGTAGGCCACACTATCGCAGTTCATGATGGTCGCAAGCATGTTCCAGTTTACATCACTGAGGATATGATCGGTCACAAGCTTGGTGAATTTTCACCAACAAGAACTTTCCGTGGTCACGCTGGAGATAAAAAAGGTAAAATTCGTTAATTCGAAATTTTGTTTATACGATCGGAAGGAGGTCAACTAATGGAAGCTAGAGCTCTGAATAAGCACGTTCGTATTTCTCCTCGTAAGATGAAGCCGATCGCTGATCTGGTTAGAGGTAAGAACGTTAAAGAAGCAAGCGCGATCCTGAAGTTTACACCGAGAAAAGGCGCTCGTGAACTACTAAAAGTTCTTGAGTCTGCTGTAGCTAACGCTGAAAACAACTTTGACATGGATGTGGAAAGCCTATACATTTCACAAGTATACGCTAACCAAGGTCCAGTTATGAAAAGATGGAAAGCTGGTTCAATGGGTCGTGCGAACCCTATCCTGAAAAGAACGAGCCATATCGGCGTTGTCGTTGCTGAAAAAGAATAAGGAGGGATTTACGCATGGGTCAAAAAGTAAGTCCACACGGTCTTCGCGTTGGCGTTATTAAAGACTGGGACTCAAAGTGGTATGCTAATAAAAAAGATTTCTCTGATCTTCTAGTAGAAGACTTTGAAATTCGTAAATATATCAAGAACACTCACAAGCGTGCTGGTATCGCTCGCATTTACATTGATCGTGCTGCTAATAGCAAAGTTCGCGTTAACGTGTTCACTGCTAAGCCGGGTATGATCGTAGGTAAAGGTGGCGAAACTATCAAGAAGCTTCGTGAAGAACTACAGAAGATGACTAACAAAGCTGTTCAGCTTGACATCTCTGAAGTACAAAACGCTGAAGTTGATGCTCAACTTATCTCTGAAAGTGTTGCATTTGCTCTAGAAAGACGTGTTGCATTCCGTCGTGCTATGAAGCAAGCAATCGGTAGAGCTATGCGTCAAGGTGCTCTTGGTATTAAGATCCAAACTGCTGGTCGTCTAGGCGGCGCAGAAATGGCACGTACTGAAGGTTACTCAGAAGGTAACGTTCCACTATCTACACTACGTGCTGATATCGATTACGGATTCGCAGAAGCGGATACAACATACGGTAAAATCGGTGTTAAAGTATGGCTAAACAAAGGTGAAGTACTTCCTAAGCCAGGCGAAGGTCGCGTTCTTACTCGTCTTACTGCTCGTGAGCGTAAAGACAACAAGCGTGGCGGTCGTGGTGGTAGAAGACCAAACCAAAACAGAAAGCCAAGAAGAAACAACGATAAGAAAAACTAATCCTTTTGTCTAAGTTTGAGGAAGGAGGCAAAGCACCATGTTGATGCCTAAAAGAGTTAAGCGTCGTCGCCAGCATAGAGGCAGAATGACTGGTCAAGCACACCGTGGCAATACAGTATCTTACGGAGATTTCGGTCTTGTAGCTACTGAGCCAGCTTGGATCACGTCTCGTCAAATAGAGGCTGCGCGTATCGCGATTAATAGAAGAATTAAAAGAGGCGGTAAAGTCTGGATTAAGATTTTCCCTCATAAGCCAGTTACACAGAAGCCTGCTGAAACTCGTATGGGTGCCGGTAAAGGTTCTCCAGAGTACTGGGTTGCTGTTGTTAAGCCAGGTAGAGTTATGTTTGAACTATCAGGCGTAGATGAAGAACTAGCACGTGAAGCTATGCGTCTTGCGGCTATGAAGTTACCTATTAAGTGTAAGTTCGTAACACGCGAAGATGCGGAAAAGGGTGGTGAAGCATAATGTTAGCTAAAGAGCTACGTGAATTTACAGATGCGGAACTGCATACTAAAATCAACGATCTTAAACAAGAACTGTTTAATCTTAGATTCCAGCTTGCTACTGGTCAGCTGGATAACCCTATGCGAATCAAAGGTGTAAAAAAAGACATCGCTCGCGCTAAGACTGTTCTCAGAGCTCGTGAGATCAAAGCCTAAAGGAGGTTAACGTCGTGGAAAGAGGCAATAGAAAAGTCCGCGTTGGCCTAGTAGTCAGCGATAAGATGGATAAAACTGTAACTGTTAAAGTAGAAGACTTCATCCGTCATCCACTTTACGGTAAGCGCATCAAGCGTTCTAAGAAATTTAAAGCACACGATGAAAACAATGTTTGCTCCATGGGCGACCGTGTAAGAATCATGGAAACTCGTCCACTTTCTCGTGATAAGAGATGGAGACTTGTTGAGATAGTAGAAAAAGCGAAGTAGAGCTGTCGGAAGGAGGATAATCACATGATTCAACAAGAATCGAGATTGAAAGTTGCGGATAACTCCGGCGCTAAAGAACTGCTTTGCATCCGAGTACTAGGCGGATCAAAGAGAAGATACGCTAACATTGGCGACGTCATAGTTGCTGCTGTTAAAGATGCAACACCAGGCGGAGTTGTTAAAAAAGGTACTGTTGTAAGAGCAGTAGTAGTACGTACTAAAAAAGGTGTACGTCGTAATGACGGTAGCTACGTTAAGTTTGATGATAACGCAGCTGTAATCATTAAAGAGGACAAGAACCCTATGGGTACTCGTATCTTCGGACCTGTCGCAAGAGAGCTTCGTGAGAACAAGTACATGAAGATCTTGTCTCTAGCACCGGAAGTACTGTAAAGGTAGGAGGTGTAGCAAGTGCAAATCAAAAAGGGTGACACGGTAGTAGTTATTGCCGGTAAAGATAAAGGTAAGAAGGGCAAAGTCCTTCAAGTATTCCCTAAAAAAGAACGCGTACTGGTTGAAGGAGCTAACATGGCTACTAAACACCAGAAGCCATCTCAGCAAGTGCAACAAGGCGGTATTATCCATCAGGAAATGCCACTGCACGTTTCAAACGTAATGGTTTGGGATGAAAAAGCTAAGAGTGGTACGCGTGTTAAGTACGAAACAAAAAATGATAAAAAAGTGCGTGTGGCTGTTAAGTCCGGCAACGTTATCGATTAATATTCGCCGAAAGGAGGTAACAGAACATGGCTAGACTAAGAGACAAATATAAAAATGAAGTGAAAAAAGCTCTTCATGATAAATTTGAATACGATTCTGTAATGCAGATTCCTAAGTTTGATAAGATCGTAGTTAACATGGGTCTAGGTAGCTCGAAAGACAATCCTAAGGCTGTAAAAGCTGCTGCATTGGAAATGGCTACTATTACTGGTCAAAAACCTGTAATTACTAAGGCTAAAAAATCAATCTCTAACTTTAAACTACGTGAAGGCATGTCAATCGGCTGCAAGGTTACACTACGTGGCGAGCAAATGTTCGAATTCATGGATCGTTTCATGAACATCGCACTACCTCGTGTACGTGACTTTAGAGGTGTTAACCCTAACGCTTTCGACGGTCGTGGTAACTACACTGTAGGTATTAAAGAACAGCTGATTTTCCCTGAAATCGAGTACGATCAAGTAGATGCTGTTCGTGGTATGGACATTACGTTCGTTACAACTGCGACATCAGACGAAGAAGCTCGTGAGCTGCTGAAGCTTATGGGTATGCCATTCAGCAAATAAGGAGGGATCGCAGTGGCTAAGAAAGCAATGAAAGTTAAGCAGGCGAGAAAGCAAAAGTTTTCTACGCGTGAATACAATAGATGTCGACTTTGCGGTCGTCCGCACGCTTACCTAAGAAAGTTCGGAATCTGTCGTATTTGCTTTAGAGAATTGGCTTACAAAGGCCAAATTCCAGGTGTCCGTAAGGCAAGCTGGTAATACGGAAGGGAGGTAAACACCTATGATGATTACAGATCCAATTGCAGATATGCTAACGCGTATCAGAAACGGCAACATGGTTCGTCACGCATCAGTTGATGTTCCTGCATCAAACACAAAGAAGCGTCTTGCTGAAATTCTTCTAGCTGAAGGTTTCATTAAGAGCTATGACGTCATCGATGATGGCAAGCAAGGTATCATCCGTGTTCAACTGAAATACGGTGAAAATAGAGAACGAGTTATCACTGGTCTAAAGAGAATTTCTAAGCCAGGTCTACGTGTTTACGCTAAGAGAAATGAAATTCCTAAGGTACTAGGCGGTCTAGGTATCGCTGTTGTATCTACATCTAACGGTATCGTTACTGACAAGGAAGCTCGTAAACTTGGCGTTGGCGGCGAAGTTCTTTGCTACGTTTGGTAATTTTGAGGAAAAGTAGGAGGTGCAACAATGTCACGAGTTGGTAAAATGCCGATCACGATTCCTCAAGGGGTTGAAGTAAAAGTTACAGATACTAACCTTGTAACTGTTAAAGGCCCTCTTGGTGAACTGAACGAGCAGATCGATAAAGACATTAAGATTTCTATCGATGGTGACACTCTAGTAGTAGAGCGTCCATCGGATCTGAAAAGATTTAGAGCTCTACACGGTCTGTCTAGAGCACTTATCTTCAACATGGTTGAAGGTGTAACAAAAGGATACGAAAAGAAACTTTCAATTGTTGGTGTAGGTTACAGAGCTACAAAGAAGGGCAAGAATCTTGATCTTCAGCTAGGCTTCTCTCACCCAGTTTCAATGGAAGATCCTGAAGGCATTACGACTGAGTGCCCATCAAACACGGAAATTATCGTTAAAGGTATCAGCAAGCAACTTGTTGGTAACTACGCTGCGAAGATCCGTGATTGGAGAAAGCCTGAGCCATACAAAGGCAAAGGTATCCGCTACGTTGATGAGTATGTAAGACGTAAAGAAGGTAAAGCTGGTAAGTAATAAGAAGGGAGTGACATAAGATGATCAATAAGCAAACTAAGAATAGTATGCGTCAAGCGCGTCAAAGACGTGTAAGATCTAAAGTTGCTGGTACTCCTGAGCGTCCAAGACTAAATGTTTACAGAAGTCTTAACAATATGTACGCTCAGATCATCGATGACACGACAGGTACTACGCTGGTTTCTGCCTCTACTCTGGAAGCGGACATTAAGAGCCAAGTTTCAGGCACAGGCAATAAAGAAGCAGCGAAAGTTGTCGGAGAAGCTGTTGCAAAAAGAGCAATTGAAAAAGGCATAGATACTGTTGTATTTGACAGAGCAGGTTACCTGTACCATGGTCGTGTTAAGGAATTAGCAGACGGTGCACGTGCAGCTGGTCTGAAATTCTAAGGGAGGTACAATAATGGCGCAATATAAGATTGATGCGAATAAACTTGACCTCAAAGAGCAGGTTATTAATATTAACCGTGTTACGAAAGTTGTTAAGGGCGGTCGTAACTTCCGCTTCAGCGCACTAGTGGTTGTTGGTGATGAAAACGGTCACGTAGGCGTAGGTACTGGTAAAGCTCTTGAAGTACCTGAAGCAATTCGTAAAGCTATCGAAAATGCTAAGAAAAACATGATCTTCGTTCCTCGTGTTGGTACAACAGTACCACACCAAATTAAGGGCGAGTTTGACGGCGGTAAAGTACTAATCATGCCTGCGCATGAAGGTACTGGTGTAATCGCAGGTGGTCCTGTACGTGCGGTCCTTGAGCTAGCAGGCGTTAAGGATGTACGTGCTAAATCCCTAGGTTCAAACAATCCAAAGAACATGGTTAACGCAGCACTTGACGGAATTCAGAGAATGAAGACTGTTGAGCAAGTTGCTAAACTTCGCGGCAAGACGGTAGAAGAGATTCTTGGATAGGGGGAAAACACCTTGGCTAACATCAAGATCAAACTCGTAAAGAGTACTATCGGCGCAAAGCCTAAGCATAGACTTACAGTTCAGGCTCTTGGCCTGAGAAAAATCGGTCAAGTGGTAACTAAGCAAGACAACCCTCAAATGAGAGGCATGTGTCAGCAAGTTCGTCACTTGGTTGAAGTAGAAGAAGCATAATATAAGGAGGTGTCAACATGAAGCTACATGAACTGAGACCTGCTGCAGGTTCTACTAAAAACCGCAAGCGTGTTGGTCGTGGTACAGGTTCAGGCCTGGGCACAACTGCAGGCCGTGGTATGAACGGTCAGAACTCTCGTTCTGGCGGCGGCGTTCGTCCTGGTTTCGAAGGTGGTCAAATGCCACTTTTCAGACGTCTTCCAAAGCGCGGTTTCAATAACTTTACGAGAAAGAACTGGACTATCGTAAATGTTGAGACATTAAATAGATTTGAAGACGGCACAGAGATCACTCCAGAACTACTTCTGGAATCTGGCGTACTAAACAAAGTTGAGTACGGCGTAAAAATCCTTGGCGATGGTGAGCTAACTAAGAAGCTTACAGTTAAGGCAAATAAATTCACTCAATCAGCTATCACGAAAATTGAAGCTGCAGGAGGAAAGGCAGAGGTGATCTAACTTGTTCGCAACGCTGAGAAATGCTTGGAAAATACCTGATTTACAAAAACGAATGATCTACACATTGATGATGATTGTCGTATTCAGATTAGGTGCCCACGTTCCGGTACCTGGTGTTGATGCTGCAAAGCTAGCAACACTTTTTGCAAGTGATGATGGACTGTTTGGATTCTTTAACCTATTATCAGGTGGAGCATTTAAGCAATTCTCAATATTTGCTCTGGGTATATCGCCATACATCACAGCGTCGATCATTGTTAACCTGCTTCAGATTGCCATCCCGTCTCTTGAGCAATTAGCTAAAGAAGGCGAAGAGGGTCGTAAGAAATTAGCACAAATGACTCGCTACGGCACAGTTGTTTTGGCATTGATTCAAGCAATCGGTATGAGCGTTGGTATATTTAGACCTGCTTTCATCGAGTTTAATACAATGTCAGTTGCAGTTTCTGTACTGACTCTTACTGCCGGTACAGCATTCTTAATGTACCTGGGTGAGAAAATTACTGAGAACGGCATTGGTAATGGTATTTCACTATTTATCTTTGCTGGTATCATTTCAAGAATGCCAATCAGTATTCAAACTACAATCTTTAAGGTAATCAACAACGAAGTATCAATCTTCGCGGTTATCTTGTTTGCAGTTATTGCTGTAGGCGTAATCATGGGTGTTATTTACATCCAGCAAGGTCAAAGAAAGATTCCAGTACAGTACGCTAAGCGTGTTGTAGGCCGTAAGCAATACGGTGGACATAGCACACATATTCCGCTAAAGGTTAACCAGGCGGGTGTTATTCCAGTAATCTTCTCGATGTCACTGCTGATGTTCCCTATGACAATTGCACAATTCATGCCAAATAGCGGTTTTTACGCTTTCATGAGTGCAAACTTTAACACTGGTAGCATCCTGTACAACTTCTTGTACGCGCTACTGATCCTTGGATTCACGTACTTCTACACTTCAGTAACTTTCAACCCGTTTGATGTGGCTGATAACATGAAGAAGAACGGTGGCTTCATCCCAGGCATTCGTCCTGGTAAACCAACAGCAGAGTACCTAATGCGTACACTGAACAGAATCACGTTTGCTGGTGCAATCTTCCTAGCGATTATCGCAGTAATGCCTAATCTAATGGCTGGTTTTGCCGGTTCAACATTCCGTTTTGGTGGCACATCACTACTGATTGCTGTAGGTGTTTCTATTGAAACAATGAAGCAAATCGAATCACAAATGATTATGCGTCATTACCAAGGTTTCCTTAAGTAGAGTGAACGGGAGTGAATATAGCATGCGACTAATTTTACTCGGGCCTCCAGGGGCTGGAAAAGGTACACAAGCAGCAAGTATTGTCGACAAGTACAGTGTTCCTCATATTTCTACGGGAGATATCTTCCGTGCAAATATTAAGGGCGGTACAGAACTTGGCAAGAAAGCGAAGTCATATATTGACCGTGGGGAACTGGTTCCTGATGAAATCACTGTAGCGATCGTTGAAGATCGACTCGCTCAGGATGACACGAAAGCTGGTTTTCTACTAGACGGATTTCCTAGAACCGTAGAGCAGGCAGAGGCGCTTGATAAAGCTCTCGAAAGAATGGACTGCTCTCTTGATTGCGTTCTTAACATCCAAGTTGATCCTAGCGTTTTAGTTGAACGCGCTGTGGGTAGAAGAATCTGTAAGGCTTGCGGTGCTACTTACCACATTAAATTTAACCCATCAAAGGTTGAAGGTGTGTGCGATAAGTGCAACGGTGAGCTTTATCAACGAGCGGATGACAACGAAGAAACTGTTTCAAATCGCATCCAGGTTTATATGAACCAAACATCTCCACTGATTGATTACTACACTAAGCAAGATATCTTAGTTAGTATCGATGGTCAGAGAGATATCGATGTTGTATTTGAAGATATCACTTCTACGTTGGGGAGTCTCTAATAATGATTATCCTGAAGTCGAAGCGCGAAATTGAGACGATGCGCGAATCTGGAAAGATTGTCGCGCACGTCCACAACGTGCTACAGTCTCATATAAGACCGGGAATCACAACCAAGGAATTGGATGAAATCGCGGAAAAGGAAATTCGTAAGCATGGCGCTACTGCAGCTTTTAAAGGCTACGGTGGATTTCCTGGAAGCATATGTGCCTCCATTAATGAAGAGGTCGTTCACGGGATTCCCAGTACTAGTCGAGAGCTGAAAGATGGCGATATAATCAGTGTTGATATTGGCGCTCTTAAGAACGGTTACTACGGTGATGCAGCGAAAACATTCGCAGTTGGCCAAGTGACTGATCAAGCGAGTAAGCTAATCGACGTGACAAGACAAAGTTTCTATGAGGGACTGAAGTATTGTCGTGTCGGATACAGACTATCGGATGTATCAAATGCCATTCAAAGCTACGTTGAGTCTCATGGTTTTTCCGTCGTTCGAGATTTCGTCGGACACGGCATTGGAACCAATCTGCATGAAGATCCTCAAATACCGAATTACGGCCCACCAGGCAAAGGCCCTCGCCTTGCCGAAGGCATGGTCCTAGCGATCGAGCCGATGGTCAACGCGGGAGGATATTCAGTCGAGATTCTTAATGATAAGTGGACAGTAGTCACACTGGATCGCAGCTTGTCTGCTCACTATGAGCATACACTTGCAATTACAGATGATGAGCCACTGCTTCTAACGAGTCTGGATTAAAGCGAGGTGGCAGATTTGGAAACAACGAAGGATATTCAGATCGGGCATTATGTCAGATCTAAAGCCGGACGTGATAAAGATAGACTCTTCATCGTGATGCAAATCGTGGATGATAAGTATGTACTGATTGCAGATGGTGATCTTCGGAGGATCGAAAAGCCGAAAAAGAAGAAGATCAAACACTTAACCTTAACGGGATTTGTGAGTGAAAGCCTGAAAGATAAGCTTTCGGGTGACGGAAAGATCAATAACGCATTCTTGCGTCGTGAGATAGAAAAACTGGGATTAAACTGATCTAGAACTCTGTAGGAGGGATATGTCTTAATGGCTAAGAAAGATGCTATTGAAGTCAAAGGTGTCGTAGTAGAATCTCTACCTAATGCAACGTTCAAAGTCAAGCTCGAGAATGATCACATCGTTCTGGCACATTTATCTGGAAAGCTTCGTATGAACTTTATCCGGATTCTGCCAGGAGATTCAGTTACTCTTGAGATGTCGCCGTACGATTTGACTAAAGGTAGAATTACTTGGCGCGGTAAGTGATTTAAGGAGGGACTATAATGAAGGTTCGCCCATCTGTAAAACCGATCTGCGAAAAATGCAAGGTCATTAAGCGTAAGGGTAGAGTCATGGTTATCTGTGAAAACCCTAAGCATAAACAAAAGCAAGGCTAGTAAATTTTGATATATGCGGTGTTATAAGGCGCGGCTGAAGTAATGTTCTAATAATATCGTGGTTTTATATATATCTCCAAAATCATCTATTTTTTAATGATTAAAAAACAAGTTGTAAAATAGGAGGTGCATTGAATGGCACGTATCGCAGGTGTTGACTTGCCAAGAGACAAGCGAGCTATTGTTGGCCTAACATACATTTATGGTATTGGTCGCAACATCTCAGCTGATATTCTTGCAGCAGCAAGTATCAACGAAAGTACGCGAATTAAAGACCTAACTGAAGAAGAAGTTGCAAAGCTTCGTTCTATCATTGAAAACGACTACACTGTTGAAGGTGATCTACGTCGTGAGATAGCTCTTAATATTAAGCGTCTACAAGAAATTGGATGCCAACGTGGTATCCGTCATAGAAAAGGACTTCCAGTACGTGGTCAAAAGACTAAGACGAATGCTCGTACACGTAAAGGTCCAGCTAAGACAGTAGCTAAGAAGAAAAAGTAATAAAAGGAGGTTAGACGCATGGCTAAAAAAGCTCGTACTACGCGTGGCAGAAAAAAAGTCAAAAAGAATATTGACCGCGGTCAAGCTCACATTCAAGCGACTTTCAATAATACAATCGTTACGCTTACAGACAATGCTGGCAATGTTATCGCATGGTCAAGCGCAGGCGCTCTAGGCTTCAAAGGCTCTAGAAAGTCTACACCGTTTGCTGCACAAATGTGCGGTGAGCAAGCTGCTAAAGCAGGCATGGAACATGGCCTTAAAGCAGTTTCTGTATTCGTTAAAGGTCCTGGATCAGGTCGAGAAGCAGCTATCCGTTCACTGCAAGCAGCAGGTCTGGAAATCAGCTCTATCCAAGACGTAACACCAATTCCTCACAATGGTTGTCGACCACCTAAGAGAAGAAGAGTTTAATAGGAGGTGCAAGACTAGATGGCAAGATATACTGGACCTAGTTGTCGACTTTGCCGCCGCGAAGGTCAGAAACTGTACCTAAAGGGCGACAGATGTTACTCAGATAAATGTGCTGTAAACAAGCGTGAACACGCTCCTGGTCAGCACGGCGCACGTAGAACTAAACTATCTAACTACGGCGTTCAGCTTCGTGAGAAGCAAAAAGTTAAGCGTTTTTACGGCTTAATTGAAAGCCAATTCAGAACTACATTCGATAACGCAGCTAAGATGGAAGGTAAGACTGGTGATAACCTACTTAAGCTTCTTGAACTACGTTTCGATAACGTTGTATACCGTATGGGCCTAGCGTCTTCTAGAAAAGAAGCTCGTCAGCTTGTTGGTCACGGTCACTTCACTCTGAATGGTAAAAAAGCTGATATTCCGTCAATGAGACTAAAAATCGGTGACGTTATTGAAGTTAAAGAAAGAAGCAAGTCTTCTTCTAAATTTAAAGAAGCTGCTGACAAAGATTACACAGCTCCAGCTTGGGTACAAGCTAAGGAGATGGGTGGTACTGTTGTAGCTGAACCTTCGAGAGAAGATATCGATCTTCCAATCGAAGAACACCTTATCATCGAGCTTTACTCCAGATAATTGAATGGATTTTAACTGTCCTCACATAATTGGATAACAGCGAAAGGGAGGGTTCGATTCATGATCGAAATTGAAAAGCCGAAAATAGAATGTGTTGAACTAAGCGACGACTTCACGTATGGTAAGTTTGTTGTTGAGCCTCTGGAAAGAGGCTATGGCATTACGCTAGGCAACAGCCTGCGCCGTATCATGCTTTCTTCCTTACCAGGCACTGCTGTTAAATGGATTAAAATTGAGAATGTTCTACATGAGTTCTCTACCATTCCTGGTGTAAAGGAAGATGTGGTTGAGATTATTCTTAACCTTAAGAACCTGGCTGCAAAGATTAATTCTGAGGATGACACTAAAATCCTTCGAATCGAAGCAAGCGAGCAAGGCCCAATCACTGCTGGTGATATCATCGCTGATGCAGATGTAGAGATTCTGGATACAGATCTTCACATTTGTACTATCGAGAGTGACGCTGCACTGAATATGGAAATTGCCCTAGCTAAGGGTCGTGGATACATTCCAGCTGATCAAAACAAAGATGCTGGACTACCAATCGGTATCATCCCAGTAGATTCTATCTTTACGCCAGTAAAGAAAGTTAATTTTGCCGTTGACAAGACGCGTGTCGGACAAGTCGCGGACTACGATAAACTGACTCTAGACATCTGGACTGATGGTACGATTAAACCTGACGAAGCTGCATCACTTGGTGCAAAGGTTATGTCTGAACACCTTAACCTGTTCATTAACATGACTGACGCTACGGCTGGTGTTGAAATCATGGTTGAAAAAGAAGAGGATAAGAAAGAGAAAGTTCTTGAGATGACTATCGAAGAACTAGATCTATCTGTTCGTTCTTACAACTGTCTGAAGCGAGCTGGCATCAACACTGTTGAAGAGCTAACTGATCGCTCAGAAGAAGACATGATGAAAGTTCGTAACCTTGGTAAGAAGTCATTAGAAGAAGTTAAACATAAGCTACATGACCTAGGTCTGGGCTTAAGAGAAGAAGAAGAATAAGACGCGTTAGGAGGATATGATATGGCTAGATATAGAAAGCTTGGCCGTACCTCGTCGCACCGTGATCTGATGCTAAGAAACCTGACTACAAGTCTACTTGAAAAGGGTCGCATCGAAACAACTGAGACTCGTGCTAAAGAAGCACGTCGTCAGGTTGAAAAAATGATCACTCTAGCTAAGCGTGGCGATCTGCATGCACGTCGTCAAGCTGCTAGTTACGTGACGAGCCCAGCTGTTGTTCAGAATCTGTTCAACGAAATCGGACCTAAATACGCTGACAAGAACGGTGGTTACACTCGTATGTACAAACTTGGCCCTCGTCGCGGCGATGCTGCAATGATGGTTATCATCGAATTAGTGTAATCGTTCAAGCGAAAGACATCTTTTGTCTGAAGCACTTGATGCGTGATAAAAAAGTAAAGCCTGATGGAATTCAAATGAATATCCGTCAGGCTTTTATTCGTTCTAATTATGATGTTTAAATGAGAAAGTCTCAACAAGTTATTACCCTTGTTGTTGCAAAAGTGACTGAAACATAAAAGTAAACAAAATCACAAATTCAAAACAGCCTTGTGATTTTGCTTACTTCTATGTATTGATCATTAATTGAAGACGAAAAGAATCACATTTCCAAGGAAATGTGATTTAGGGATTTCTACTACTATTTTTTAAACAAGAGGAATTTATGTCAATTACATAGTGTAAGTCAAATTGCTTAAGACGAACTGCCCGTCGACAAGTTACATCTTTGATAATACTATTGTAGCTTAGAATTGCAAATAAATATTATCATAGCGGTTACAAAGAAGTTACTAAAGAGTAACAAGAATAATTCTCTTTTAGATTTAAATTTACTGTGAACAGCGTTGTTACAGCCCTTTTAAAAGGGTATAATGGGTTGATGAATATAATCTGAGTCATACAGAAAGTGTGGAAATGACATGATTAAAAGCGAAAATTTAAAATTTCAGTATAAACGAGACAATCATGAAACCATAGCACTCGATGGTCTAAACATAGATATTCCAAAAGGCGAGTTTACCGTGATTATTGGTCATAATGGATCAGGTAAATCGACATTTGCTAAACTTGCAAATGGAATTTTGCTGCCGAGTGGAGGGACGATCTTTGTTGGTGGGATGGACACCAGAGACAACGATAAAATCTGGGACATTCGTAAAACCGCAGGTATGGTTTTCCAAAACCCAGACAATCAAATTGTTGCAACGATTGTTGAAGAAGATGTTGCTTTTGGACCAGAAAACTTAGGCATACCATCAGAAGGCATTCGTAAGCGTGTAGACGATGCATTACATGCTGTTGGCATGTATGAACATAGAAGAAAGCCGCCCCATTTGTTGTCCGGTGGTCAAAAACAACGTATAGCCATTGCAGGTATACTTGCAATGAAACCTGAGTGCATCATTTTAGATGAACCAACAGCAATGTTGGACCCGGCAGGTAGACGTGAAGTTGTAGATACAATAAAACGTCTAAATAGAGAAGAGGATATGACAATTGTTCATATCACCCACTACATGGATGAAGCTGTAGATGCAGATCGTGTAATTGTAATGGAAAAAGGAATTAAACTATTAGAAGGAACACCTGCTCAAGTGTTTACAAATGTTGAACAGCTTCAGGAAATGGGATTAGACGTTCCACAAGTTACACTACTGGCGCACGAACTACGTAAATCAGGTGTAGATATTCCTGCTGATATATTAACCGTAGAAGATATGGAGAAGGCTTTATGTCAATTCTTATAGAGAAACTAAATCATGTATATGACATAGGCAGTCCTTACGAAACCTCAGCACTAAAAGATGTTAGTGTTCAGATTAATGAAGGAGAGTTTATTGGCTTAATTGGTCATACCGGTTCAGGAAAGTCAACACTCATTCAGCATCTTAATGGACTACTAAAGCCCACAAGTGGAAAAATTCTTATTAATGGATTAGATCTTACACAAAAGGGCATAAAACTCAACGAAATTAGAAAAAAAGTGGGTCTAGTTTTTCAATATCCAGAGTATCAGTTGTTTGAAGAAACCGTTGCAATGGATGTAGCTTTTGGTCCAACCAACTTAGGTTTAGATGAGTCAGAAGTATCAAAGCGTGTCAAAGAAGCCATTGAACTTGTTGGCCTAAAATATGAAGAAATAAAAGACAAGTCCCCGTTTGAGCTCTCAGGTGGTCAAAAAAGACGTGTAGCGATCGCTGGCGTTTTATCAATGAATCCTGAAGTCCTTATACTGGATGAACCGACTGCAGGATTAGATCCACGAGGTAGGGATGAAATCCTTGGTCAAATTAAGAAGTTACACATAGAAAAGAAAATTACAGTTATTCTGGTATCTCATAGTATGGAAGATATCGCAAAAATGGCGGATAGACTTATTGTAATGGATAAAGGGCAAGTTGCCCTAGATGGTCCACCACAAGAAGTTTTCTTACATGACGATATGTTAGAGTCCATTGGACTGGGTGTGCCACAAATCACTAAACTAACCCGTGCTATGCGTGATAAAGGTCATAACATCGCCCAGGGCATTGTAACAGTAGATGAAGCGAAAGAAGCAATCCTCGCTCTTGTGAAAGGGGATACAAATGCTTAGAGATATTACAGTTGGGCAGTATTATCCTACAACATCATTTGTGCATAAGTTGGATCCGCGTTTTAAAATACTTTGTGCATTTGCTTACATTACATCATTATTTGTTGTAGATCACCTGTCATCGTATTTAATTGTACTTGGCTTTTTAGGCTTAGCAGTCAATTTTTCTAAAGTTCCAGTCACGTTTATGTTACGTGGTCTTAAGCCAATCATGTTTATTATTATATTTGCATTTGCCATTAATATGTTCTTAACACCTGGTGAGATATTCTTCCAGTATGGATTTTTAAAAATCACTTACCAAGGGATCACCCAGGCCTTGTTTATGGCTTTTAGACTGATATTCTTGATATTAGGCACATCATTATTAACCCTGAGTACTTCTCCTATAGAACTAACTGATGGCTTAGAACGCTTGCTTGGTCCATTTAAGAAAATAGGTGTACCTGCACATGAACTTGCAATGATGATGACTATTGCCTTAAGATTTATACCGACTTTATTAGAAGAAACAGATAAAATAATGAAAGCACAAATGGCACGTGGTGCTGATTTTGAAAGTGGCAACATTGTAGCCCGTGCAAAGAGTTTAATCCCACTTCTTGTCCCTCTTTTTATAAGCGCATTTAGAAGAGCGGATGAACTAGCCATGGCCATGGAAGCCAGATGTTACCGTGGTGGTGAAAATAGAACGCGACTAAAAGTGCTGAAGTACACCTACCGTGACCTCATTGGTCTTGGGAGTTTTGCAGTGTATTTAGGAACCATGATAAGCGTTCAAATCATATTCTAGGAGGCAAAATGAACATCAAAATAACGATTGAATATGATGGTGCAGCCTTTTATGGATGGCAAAGACAGCCTAAACTCAGAACTGTACAAGGTGAAATTGTAAACTGTTTGTCAGCACTTGCTGGTCATGAAATCCTAATAGATGGGTCAGGACGTACTGATGGGGGTGTTCATGCATTTGGTCAAGTTGCAAGTTTTAAGTGGACAGGAAAAATTCCAGTTACCAAACTGATGTATGTTATGAATCATAGATTACCTAAAGACATCTATATTACATCCTTAGAAGTTGTGGAAGACGATTTTCACGCACGATTTTCAGCAGTTGGTAAGTGTTATACCTATCGGCTGTATAAATCTGAAACACCAAGCCCTCTCAAACGACGACATGCCTATCGAGTATCTACTAAAATAGATGTACAGGCAATGCAACGCGCATCTGAGTTTTTAGTAGGAGAACATGATTTTAAATCATTTATGGCGAGTGGAAGTTTTGTAACGGATACCATTAGAACCATTTACCGAATAGATGTAGAAGAGCTGGGAGATGAAATCCATCTTCGATTCTATGGAAATGGATTTTTATATAACATGGTTAGAATACTTACAGGCATGTTAGTAGATATAGGAAATGGTAAAAAAAGTGCTGATGATGTAGCTAAAATTATAGCTGCAGAGGACAGAACATTAGTTGAACATACTGCTGCTGCTGAGGGTCTATATCTGACTGAAGTTTATTATGATGAATCGCTATTAAAAGCGGTTAAAAATAGTAAAGAATAGTAAGAAGGCAAAAACCCTGAAACCGTTGAAATGACTAAACAAAAATAAAATGCAAAAAAGCAAAAATTAATGCGAAATTTACTTGACGAACATAGATCTGTGTATTAGAATAAATATGTTCTGTGTCCGCTTGGAAACGGTATTTAAAAACCCTTTATGCCCCGGGTTTTTTACAAATAGACGAAACGGTGAAATAATTCGCAAGGAGGAACTTCCATGAAGTCGTACATCGCTAAGCCACATGAAGTGGAAAGAAAATGGTACGTTGTTGATGCTGAAGGCAAAACACTTGGTCGCATGGCATCAGAAGTTGCAACAGTATTAAGAGGTAAGCACAAGCCAACATACACACCACACGTAGATACAGGTGATTTCGTAATCATCATTAATGCTGATAAGGTTGTATTAACTGGTAAGAAGCTAGACCAGAAAATGTTCAGATGGCACACTGGCTACATTGGCCACATGCGTGAAAGAACATACCGTCAAATGATGGATACTAAGCCAGAGAAGGTTGTATTTGAAGCTGTTAGAGGCATGCTTCCTCACACATCTCTAGGTCGTCAAATGGTTAAGAAACTAAGAGTGTACAAAGGTACTGAGCACAATCATGCTGCTCAAAAGCCAGAAGTACTGGAATTTTAGTCGTAGGAGGGAATAGACAATGGCAAACCAATATCAAGGTACTGGTAGAAGAAAAAAATCTATCGCTCGAGTTAGACTAGTTCCAGGTACAGGTCAAGTTACTGTAAACGGTCGTACTCTTGAAGATTACATTTCATACGAAACACTAAGAGAAGACATTAAGCGTCCTCTTACTGTTACAGAAACTGAAGGCAAGTTCGACGTTATCGTTCGTGTTCACGGCGGTGGCTTCACTGGTCAATCAGGCGCAATCCGTCACGGTATTGCTCGTGCTCTATGTCAAGCAGACGCTGAACTTCGTCCAGCTCTAAAGGCAGAAGGCTTCCTAACACGTGATGCACGTATGAAGGAAAGAAAGAAATACGGTCTTAAAAAAGCAAGAAGAGCGCCTCAGTTCTCGAAGCGTTAATCAGCTTTTTATCCAAATTTCAAAAAGCTTATTCAAAAACCTGCAGATTATCTGCAGGTTTTTTTATTTTACATGGACCACTTCACAAATGCTTCATCCAATTTACAAACTATTAAAAAACACTTAAACCAGACTTGAAGGTATTGATAAATATTGTAAATAAATGCATAATAATTACATATATCACTAGTGCCCATAGGAGGTTATGTTGGAGAATCAAAATGAAGTATATAAAGAAACAAAAAGTATTTCAGATATTTATAGTGACAGTTTTAAAGTGCTAAAGGAAAACTGGTCCATATATCTTATCGCTTTTATTGTTGCAAGTGTGTTAGGTGGTGCAATTTCAGGATTTAGATTTGTTTCAAACTCCAATAGCGCATTGGAAATTTTACTTACCATTGTGAATGCAATTGTAAGTGCAATTATGACTATAATTTATATTGGTACAACATCAAACACTATTGGAAAAGGCAACGTAAGGAAAATTGGTGAACTAATCAGTGAAAATGTGTGGAAGTTACTCTTAACACAATTTATTCTTTTTTTGATATTCTCAGTTCCTGCATTCATAGTCATTTTCGCTGTTATTATGTTAATCTCTACAACAGGAGCAATCGGAATGATTATGCCTCTGATGATGGTATTTATGTTAGCTGTGTTCATTCTTGTATTAAAGTTGATGTTTGTACCTCATAGTGTTGTCCTGAGTGATAAGAATTACTGGAATGCACTTAAATGGAGTTGGCAAAAAACTAAGGGCCAAGTAGGGAAAATTTTTATTATAAGTTTAACGCCAGCACTGTTTGGGATCGTAGCGTTTATTTTATTACGAATGGACATGATGAACCTATTTGTCATGATCGTATTAGGTGTTCTTGGAGGGATCGTTGGAGTTATAGTGTCCATTGCATATGCAGTACTTTACCTTGATGTGGTTGATACACCCGAACAAATAGATAATACAGAAAGCAAACTATTTACTCTAAGTGATAACACTCAAATGTAATATTATTCTCAACCCAAAACATGATAAAAGCCACCCCAAGGGGTGGCTAATTTATTGTACATGTATACCGTTCATATGATTAACTTGTAAAATTTTCACTGACTATTATCCTTGCTTAAACAAGTTTACATCTAACTTGTTGTAAGGAATTTCAATGTTCTCATCGTCGAACTTGTTTTTAATGTTTTCAAGTAAATCAAAATGCACTGTCCAGTAATCTGCACCTTGGACCCAAACACGAACTGTATAGTCTAATGAGCTGGCATTGTGAGCTCCAAGTCTAACAAAAGGTGCTGGATCTTTTAGAATGAGTTTATGTGAAGTAATAACATCTTCAATGGCCTGAACAGCTCTACCAACAGGTACATCGTAAGACGTTCCAATAACCAAATCAACACGGCGCAAATCTTTGGTACTGTAATTGGTAATTGTGGAATTTGCAAGAGAACCGTTAGGAACCGTGATTACCTTATTATCCGGTGTAGAAATGGTAGTATATACAATACCGATTTCTTCAACCACTCCCGTTGCACCACTTGCATCGATAAAGTCGCCCACTTTATAAGGTCTTAAAATCAAAAGTAACACACCACCCGCGAAATTGGATAGTGATCCTTGGAAGGCAAGTCCAACAGCAAAACCGGCTGCACCTAATATTGCCACAAAAGACGTTGTTTCAACACCTGCCACCGAAGCTGCTGAAATTGCAACCAACACTTTTAATATCATGCTCACAACTTGTTTCATAAAAGTGTTAAGAGACTTATCTACTGTGCGTAAATCCATAGCTTTCTGAATGAGTCGACTAATGTAGTTGGCTACTGGAAAACCAATGGCAAGTATAACCAGCGCCCCTGCGAGTTTTAAGCCGTAAACTTGTAGCATATTCATATATAAATTCATAGTTCCCTCCAAACATATTTTTACTATCATATTATGACGCAAACGTAGAGAAAACTCTACTGTTCGAATATGTAATAATAACAACACTATATAGATTATACCAATTTTGGATGAAATGTAACCACGATCAATGAATTTGAAGAATTAGTAACGATTAAATTAAAAAACGCCATATGTGCTGATGTTCAACCAAGTCTAGGATATAATGAGTATAGAAGTTGGAGGGAGCATACATATGAGAAAAGGTATATATAAGCAGGTTAGTTTACCAAAACTGAATAATCTAAAACCAGGTCTTGAATCAACGTGCCTTAAGTTGATGGAAGAAGCAGGGGAGCTAGCCCAGGTAATTGGAAAGTTCAGAGGTTTAAATGGTGAAAATACTCAGCTACATGATACAGAAGTGGTTGAGAGAATAAGCAAGGAACTGCTAGATGTTGCCCAAGTAGCAGTATCTATGATGTTTGTATTAGAGGAGCAGTATGGTATAAATATTGATGAAAAGGTAGATGAGCATATTGATAAGCTCATGAAAAAAGGGTACATGGTGGAAGAATCAACAGGAGAGTGATTTCATGTCCATTCTAGGTGGTTTTTTAATGCCCCATCCTCCAATCCTCATTAGTGAAGTTGGCCGTGGCAGGGAATCTGAGAGCCAGATCACTATTGATGGAATGAAGGCTGTATCAAAAAGAATTGCTGAGTTAGAGCCTGAAACAATAGTTGTTATTACACCACATGGTCCAACATTTACAGACGCCGTCGCTATTTATGATGGCGAGATTTTGAGTGGAGATTTAGAAAAATTCGGAGCATCCACCCTTTCATATGAAAAAAATGCAGATACGGATTTGATCGATGAAATTATCTTCACTTGCCATGAGAAGAATATACCTGCAGTAAGAATTGATGAAGACCTGATCAGCAGATTTAACTTGTCAAGTAAGTTAGATCATGGAGCCGTGGTTCCTTTACATTTTATTGATCAAGCCTACAAAGGCTATAAGCTGATATGTATAAGTTATGGATTTTTAGATCATGAAATGTTATACAAGTTTGGTCAAGTGATCCAAAGTGCAGCAAAGTATCAATCTAGACGTGTGGTTGTTGTTGCAAGTGGAGATCTATCCCATAGATTAAAAGATGAAGGTCCTTACGAGTTCCATCCCGATGGGGAGAAGTTTGATACCACATTATTAAATCATTTCAGAAATAAGGCATTTTCAGAGATTATTCTTATGGATAGCAAACTGTGTGAACACGCAGGGGAATGTGGTAAACGTTCTATCGATATTATGTTAGGTGCCTTAGACGGGTTTGATAGAGATGTAGAAATCAACTCCTATGAAGGCCCATTTGGTGTTGGATATGGTGTCGTTTCTTTAACGGGATTAAGTGAAGACACTTCCTATAACCTTCTTAGTCAGATTCAAGAAGGGAAACGTCAAGCTTATGAAGCAAGATTAAAAAATGAAGACCCTTATGTTCGTCTAGCAAGACAGAGTATCGAAAATGTCGTATTAAAAGAAGACAATCCTAAAGTACCGGAACTGCTTCCTAAAGAAATGTTAGAAAATAGAGGTGGAACCTTTGTTTCCATTAAAACTGATGCGGGTTTAAGAGGGTGTATGGGAACCATCGCCGGTACACAAATTAACATAGCAGAAGAAATTATAGAAAATGCAATTAAAGCAGCAACGGGCGATCCAAGATTTCCTGAAATCGAACCAAGTGAGCTACAGGGACTATTAATATCTGTAGACGTCTTAAGTCCATCGGAACCTGTAGCAGATATTTCTCTTTTAAATCCAAAAAAATATGGTGTAATTGTTACATCGGGTTATAAACGTGGTTTATTGTTACCTAACCTACAGGGCATAGACACAATTAAAGACCAAATTGATATTGCATTAAATAAAGCTGGCATTAATCAAGATGAAACATATACAGTCGAACGGTTTACTGTAGACAGGCATGAGTAAGAAATTAAGCGAAGGGCAAATGCACTTCGCTTTGTTTTAACTATCATTTTAGTCAAAAATCAATGGATATGAAGTTATGCACAAAAAGTGTGGATAACATGTGGAAAACCAGTGGAATAATAGAATGAAACTGTGAATCAACCCATCAAAATAAGTGGAGAAACTGTGAATAAGTGAAATGTTTTGTGGATAATTAAAAGATTTAAATAGACTTTTACACACTAATTGTGCACAGCCTTGTGGAATAGCTGTGAGTTAGGTTGATTATCTGTTTATAATCACTGAAAAAACTGTGAATAAGTTCAGAAACAATCCACAGAAAAGGACGGTAAAAATGAAGGCAATACAGAAAATAATTGTCCTATTACTTCTAATTGTAGTTGGTGTATTTGGTTATTTAACAATTACAAAAGAAAAAAAGGTCATTCATCCAAACGAAACTACACAATTTGTACTAATAACTGAGAAAAAACTGATCCAGATGCCTTTCCCAAAAGAAGATATTGCGTGGATTGCACAAGAGGGGTGGATGCCACAAACCCTACTAGATCTTTACAATATATATGCGGATTATGATACTGAAGAAGGTTTGGTAACTGTTTCAGACGGTTATGAAACGGTGACATACGATCTTATTTATGAACTGGCAAGTCAGAATGGAACAAACATTGAAATGACTAAACCTATCATCAAAGAAGGATTGCTTTGGCTACCCATTAAAGACCTAAAAGACATTTTTCATATTCAATATGATGTAAATTTAGAACAGAAAACTTTCTTTGCTAAAAAGATAGATGCTTCGTATAACCTGGCTGATGTGACTTCAGCTACGGACTTAATGAGCAAAACAGACGAAGATAGAATACTAAAAGAAGTAAAAGAAGGGGAGACTGTAGTCGTTTTTCCTTTTGATGAAAATTGGAACCATGTAATGACGACCGATTATCAGGTTGGATATGTTGAAAATACATCAACAGGTGCAGAACGCCTTTATACATCAGATATACAAGTTGTTCGTCCAAAGATAGATCGAACTGAAAAAGTATATCTAACTTGGGAAATTTATGGCAGAGGATATGACACAAATAAAATTGGCGAAATGCGTGGAGTAAATGTAATTTCACCAGCTTGGTATGCACTTTCAGATAACAAAGGCAATTTCGAATCAAAGGCCAGCGAAAATTATACTGCCTGGGCTAAAGAACGCGGATATGAAGTGTGGGCATTGGTGTCTAATGATTTCAAAGTGGATAGGACGAGCCAGTTTCTTCATAGTGCAGAGGCAAGACAATATTTCATAACCAACCTATTGAAAGAATACAAAGCAATGGGATATGATGGTGTTAACATTGATTTTGAGAATGTATATAAAGAAGATAAAAGACAATTAACCCAGTTTGTAGCTGAACTTACAAGCGAATTTCGAGCTGAAGGTTTAGTGGTGAGCATGGATGTTACAGTGCCGGGAGGTAGTGATACCTGGTCAAAGTGTTATGACAGACCTGCGCTTGGTTATTTGGTAGACTACCTAGCAATTATGACATATGATGAACACTGGGCAAGCAGTCCGATTAGTGGTTCAGTTGCATCTTACAATTGGGTAAAGCGTAATATGGAACTCATTTCAGAAATGGTACCAAAAGAAAAACTACTTTTAGGGATACCATACTACATGCGTGTATGGACGGAGACACCAAGTACAGAAAGAGCCAATGCCATGTCGGTTAAGTCTGGTGTACTTAATATGCCTAATGCTGAACGTTTTATTGAAGAAAAGAATTTAAATCTGATTTGGGATGAAAATGCCAGACAATACTATGCTGGATATATTGAAAATGGTGCTGTAAAGAAAATATGGTTTGAGAATGCAGCGTCTATAAAAGAAAAAGCAAGTTTAATAAAAGAGTTGGATCTAGGTGGTGCTGCGGTGTGGAGAAGAGGATTCGAAACACAAGATGTTTGGGGTATCATCGATGATGCAATGAAGTAAAATTTGAGGTGGGCTATGCAGGTTAATATGAAAAAAATAATTAGTTATGGCATCTTACTTATGATCGGTATGACGCTTACGGTTTATGGCCTGATCGACATTACTGTATCAAGATATGCCCCTGAACCAATGTCAGACGCTGAGGTTATTGAACGTGCCAAAGAACTTGGTATGGTTGATATCAAGGAACAGTGGATCAAGTCTCAACAAGAAAGTGATGATAAGCCAAACTCTAATACCGAAGAGACACCAGAGTAAGTGCTGAGATAAACATAGTGGTGTGTATTGTAAAAAAAGTTAATGGTCGGAGCGATGTCATAAATCAACCTAAACAATAGAAATTTTTGTGTACAAATCCAATACAATGGTATGAATGATAAAAAGGAGGGGCTTACTATGAATGAAAGATCTCTAGTTATCATAAAACCAGAAGCAGTCCAAAAGAAACTGGTTGGACGAATTATATCAACTTACGAGGAAAACGGCTTACGTATTGATGCTATGTACATAACCGTACCGACTGAACATCAATTGTCAAAACACTACGAGGAACACATTGGTCGTGACTTTTATAAACCCTTATTAGAATTCATGAGTAGTGGACCCGTGGTTGTGATGGTTGTAGAAGGTGAAAATGCAGTTGCCATTGTGCGTGAAATTAATGGGGCAACCAACCCTGCAAAAGCAAGACCTTGTACACTACGTTATAAGTATGGAACCAATGTACAGATGAATGTGGTACATGGTGCAGCCACCGTAGAAGATTCAAGACGTGAAATCTCAATCTGGTTCCCAGAGGAATAACTTGATTTTAAAAGAGTGCTCATGTATTCTATTAAAGGTCATGAATAATTCATGGCCTTTTTTAATGTCTAATTGAACATTATATATAAGTATAAAGCTAAAGATTGAAGTTCGAATAGACATCTTATGTAAGTGAATTTATGTGGAAGTTATATGGTTAAAAATTGATCACTTTGAAATGAAGTTCTAAAATTGAATTGAAGATAATTAACTGAGTAAATGTAAAACAGAAGAGGTGAAATAAATGATACGATTATCACAGATTAAGCTGTCATTAGAAGAAGACATATCAACTATTCCCAAAAAAATATCCAAACAGCTGCGTATTCAGCCTCAAGATATACTAGATTTTCGAATTTACAAAGAGTCAATAGATGCTCGTAAAGGAACTGTAAAACGAGTTTACACCGTGGATGTATCACTTAAAAATGAAGGTAAGGTACTGAGTAAAAACAAAAAACTTAACTTAGCACCAGACCTTACTTATAAAAAAGTAAAATCAGGGAATGAACCACTAACAGGAAGACCTCTTGTTGTCGGATTTGGACCAGCAGGCATGTTTGCAGCTTATCTTCTTGCAGAAGCTGGATACAAGCCAATCGTTTTAGAACGTGGTGAAGATGTAGACACAAGAACGGAGACTGTAAACCATTTTTGGAAAACTGGTGAGTTAAATACAGAGTCAAATGTACAGTTTGGTGAAGGTGGAGCAGGATCTTTTTCAGATGGCAAACTAACAACGCGTATTAAAGACTTAAGATGCAGAAAAGTATTAGAAGAACTGGTGTTGGCTGGTGCACCATCTGAGATCCTATACAAGAATAAACCACACATCGGAACGGATAAACTAAAGCCAACAGTTAAGAACATTAGAAAAAAAATCATTGAGTTCGGTGGCGAAGTTCGATTCAATCAGTGTATGGAATCGGTTATCATAGAAAACGGTGAGACTAAAGGGGTAAAACTGACGGATGGTACTATATTAACATCGAATGTAGTGATTCTTGCAGTTGGACATAGTGCCAGAGATACCTTTGAAATGCTTCATAATGAATCTGTAGCAATGCAAGCAAAACCTTTTGCAGTAGGTGTTCGTATAGAACATCCTCAAGACATGATTGACAAAGTCCAGTATTCTAGCGATGAGCGCCCAAAAGGTCTTGGAGCTGCTGAATACAAGTTAACACATCAATTGAAAGATGGTCGGGGTGTTTATACATTCTGTATGTGTCCGGGTGGATTTGTAGTAGCATCCTCTTCAGAAGCGGGTGGCCTAGTTGTGAATGGCATGAGCGAATACGCAAGAGATCAGAAGAACGCCAATAGTGCCCTCTTAGTGTCAGTTACACCGCAGGATTTCAAAGATGATGATCCACTTGCGGGTGTAAGTTTTCAAAGAGAACTAGAGCGCAAAGCTTTTGAAATAGCTGGGTCAAATTATAGTGCTCCCGTACAACTTGTAGGAGATTTCCTAAAAGGACAAGCCACAAAACAAGTTAGGTATGAAAACGTAGAACCAAGTTACAGACCTGCTGTTACAGGTGTACAAATGGAAGATATATTCCCTGCATTTATAATAGATGCCATGCGTGAAGCTATCCAAGCAATGGATGGTAAATTAAATGGATTTGCCCGAGAGGATGCAGTGCTCACTGCGGTTGAATCTAGGAGTTCATCGCCTATAAGAATCCACAGAGATTCAGAGCAATTAGAAAGTGAGAACGTCACTGGCTTGTACCCGTGTGGTGAAGGTGCTGGTTATGCTGGTGGGATTATGTCCTCGGCAGTGGACGGTCTTAAAGTTGCAGAACAAGTTATTATGAAGTTTGGATCAGACTTATAAAACCAGAAAACTGTTTCGTGTGAAATGGTCACTTATACAAAACTATATATTCTATATCATGACCTCTACAGATTTAGACCAAAGTCTAAATCTAAAGAGGTCTTTTTTATGGATATTAACAGGAGTCTAGGTAAAAATCAGCTATTCATTAAATCATACACCCAGCTGTACACTTACTAAGCTAAGGAAAATTACTTTTTACTGTAGAGTGGTTAATGTTGTATGTATTCAAAAAAGAGAAAAAGGACCAACATAAGTCGGCCCTTCTTCAGGGTAAATATATAATGAGTATTAGGGTTAGCAAGTTAATTGAAACCTGAGTTCAGGACTCTAATTGAGACGGTTTAAATTACCTGTCTCTCAAATGGTAACCTATAGTTTGAATTTAGTAATTTCTTCACAGAAGCTACAAGCGTATTCCAATTCACCATTTTGTGAAACCAGATCAAATGAAGGCTCACAGTAACTGTCGTGGTTTGTAATACATCTAGGATTTTTACACTCAAATAGCCCTGCAATCTTTTGAGGGATTGTAACCTTTTGTTTATCAACAAGTTTTCCTTCACGAATGATGTTTACTGTAATGTTTTGATCGATCAGACCCAGAGCATCTAAGTCTACATCAAAACGATTTTCTATTTTAATGATATCTTTGCGACTCATTACACCACTTTCAACATTCATAACAAGAACAACGGGGTAATCGGTTTGTTCAGAAAAGAGTTTGTTAAATACCTTGATGCCATTACCTGAAGTGATGTGATCAAGTACGATACCGTTATCTATACCTTTAACCTCTAGCATATGGGCCCACCTCCAAAAGTTTTGATATCAAAGCCATACGTACAAACACACCCATGCGTGATTGTTCAAAGTATACAGCGCGTGGATCAGCATCCACATCATAATCAATTTCATTTACACGAGGTAGTGGATGCATGACAATCATGTCCTCTTTAGCTGTTTTTAGCTTGTTTCGTGTGAAAATGTATGAGTTTTTTAGCTTGAGGTAGTCTTCTTCATTAAAGAATCTTTCCTTTTGAATACGTGTCATGTATAAAATATCAATATCTTCGATGACTTCTTCAACATACCGGACTTCTTGAATTTCTACATCATAAAGACGCTTAAGTTGTTTTTTAAGCGACTGTGGCAATTGAAGTTCTTCTGGAGATATGAGTGTGAATTTCTTAGTACCAAAACGAGCAAGCGTTCTAATTAGTGAATGTACAGTACGACCATACTTAAGATCACCACAGAATGCTACATTATGTCCCTCAATTTTTCCTTTAAAACGTTTGATTGTAATAAGGTCTGTGAGGGTTTGTGTTGGATGCTGGTGACCACCATCTCCACCATTAATGATTGGTACTTCAGAATATTGAGAAGCTAGTTTTGGTGCACCTTCTTTAGGATGGCGCATAACAATTAGGTCTGAGTAGAATCCCATCACGCGGATTGTATCAGAGAGGCTTTCCCCTTTTTTCGCAGCACTTGTGTTGGCATCAGCAAAACCAATCAGTTGACCACCTAGGCGAAGCATAGCACTATCGAAACTAAATTTAGTTCTTGTGCTTGGTTCAAAGAATAGAGATGCCATAATTTTTCCTTGGCACACGTTTGAATACGCCGACGGGTTCTTCCACATTTCAAGTCCTAGATCAACCAGTTCGTTGATCTCATCAATGCTTAGATCCTCCGGCTCGATTAGATGACGGATCATTTCCATTAAGTTTTCCTCCTTTTTGACTTCACAGAATCAATTTAAAGGTATCATTCAAGATAATCTCGGGATAAAGAGTTCATCCTTAGCGCATATTGGCTTTTACGATTCATCGAGAATTAAAAAAGCCTTCTTCCCGCGCACAGAAAGAAGGCATATGACCTTTACACATATACAACTACCTTCTAAACCTCTCGGGTCCAGTTAAAGGGCTATATGATATTTGCTACATCGTAACACAAAAGAAATTGTTCGGCAAGATAAATTTAAAGGTCAATTTCTTAATAATTTCAAAGACCAAATCCTATAAAAAAATTACTTCTATCTATAGCAATGATATTTAGCATCATAAAAAAGGGGATAATTCATTACAATGTATCTGAATTCTAAATGGTCTAAAGATTAATTGCTTAATTGACCTTGACACACATATACAACCTGTGATAACTTTATGAAAACTTAATGACAATGCCTTTAAACTGGGTACGAGAGACCTGTAAGGCTTGAAAAGACAGAGACATAACTGCTGATGGCAGATTGTGCATCTGTAACTTTGCTATGTTAACAAGCCATTACGAAAATATCGTGATGGCTTTTTTGTATGACTAGGAGATCAATCAGGATTATTCTTAAATAGTCTGAATTAAATTCGGGAGGGGTATAATGCGTACACTCATTAAAAACGGACGACTCGTTGATCCATCACAAAAGATCAATAAGGATATGGATATATTGATCGAGGATCAAATAATAAAATCGGTTTCAGAAACCATCCAGGCATCGGATGTACATCAAATCATAGATGCAAAGGGTATGATTATAACACCAGGTTTTGTAGATGCACATGTTCATCTAAGAGAGCCTGGATTTACACAAAAAGAGGATTTGGTTACTGGAACCAGAGGTGCTCTAAAAGGCGGTGTTACTTCTCTCGTATGTATGCCAAACACCAATCCAGTCATGGATACACTTAAATCCATTGAAAACTTAAAAAAGAGTATTGAAGAAAAGGCATTTGTCAAAGTTTATGTATCAGGAGCGATATCAAAAGGTTTACAAGGTGTAGAAGCAGCTGAATCAGAATTGATTTTACAAGCGGGCGCTATAGCACTTACCGATGATGGTCGAACTACCTTAGATACTAAACTAATGACAAATGCCTTTTTGCTTGCAAAAGAACGTGGTGCATTGGTCATGACACACAGCGAAGACCATGAAATCACATCTAAAGATAAAACAAAACCAAGTCCGGTGATTGCAGAGGCGGCAATTGTAGAAAGAGACATCCAGTTGGCAGCTGAAGTGAAGGGGCCACTCCATGTGTCACACGTTAGTACAAAAGACGCGCTGGATGCCATCAAAAGAGCTAAAGAACGTGGAGAAGATGTAACTTGCGAAGTAGAACCCCATCATTTGGTATTGTCAGATGCTAATTGTGACCCAGGTGCGGCGGCTTACAAAGTAAATCCACCAATAAGAAGTGAAATAGACAGACTTGCAATGATAGAAGGGCTTAGAAATGGCTCAGTTGACATGATCGCAACAGACCACGCTCCACATGAAATGACAACCAAGGTAGGAGAGTATGAAAATGCATCTTATGGATTTAGCGGAATCGAAACAGCCTTTTCAATCTGTTATACAAAATTAGTTAAGACAGGTGAAATTGAACTGGATCTACTGGTTGATCTAATGACTCACAAACCAGCAAAAAGACTAAATCTACCTGTTGGAACACTTAAAGAAGGTGCACCAGCAGATTTAAACATAATAGATTTAAATGAGAACTTTAAAGTTAACCCAGATAGCTTTGAAACTAAAGGTAAGAACACACCATTCAAGGACTGGGCAATATTTGGCAGCGTAAAACATGTGTTTGTTAATGGTAAATGGAGTCTTAAGGGAGGACAAATCAATGATTAATCTAATATCCGACATCAAGAAAAAGAAAAGTGCAGTGGTTGTTGGCCTAGATCCAAGAGTGGAGCAACTTCCTGAAGAATTGAAACTTAAACATGGCTTAAATGAAGAAGTTACAGCTAAAAAGGCAGCAGCAGCAATCTTAGAATTTAACATGGGGATTATTGATGCAGTGGCAGACTATGTTCCAGCAGTAAAACCTCAAATTGCATTTTATGAAATGTATGGGTCAGCAGGATACGCTGCATATGAAGACACGGTTGAGTACGCACAAGAAAAAGGATTGTTTGTAATAGGGGATATTAAACGTGGAGACATCGGATCTACGTGTGATGCGTATGCTAAAGCGCACTTTTCACAAATCCCAACCAACGCAATAACAATAAATGGTTATCTAGGAGAAGACGGAGTAAAACCTTTTCTTAAATACACAGAAACTGAAGGCAAAGGCATGTTTATCCTTGTTAAAACCTCGAATCCATCATCGGGCCAACTTCAAGATAAAGAAATCGAAAATGCACCTGTATATATGCAAATGGCTAAACTGGTTAAAGAGTGGGGCGCACCCTTTGTAGATGCCTCGGGCTACTCACCAATCGGAGCAGTTGTTGGAGCAACGTATCCAGAAGAACTGGATGCAATTAGAAAAGAACTGCCAACATCTTATTTCTTAATTCCGGGATACGGTGCTCAGGGTGGCGGAGGCAAAGATGTTGTAGGTGGATTTAATCAAGACGGCCTAGGTGCTCTTGTAAATTCATCACGCGGAATCATCTTTGCATATCAAAAGCTAGGTGGAGATTATAAAAAAGCTGCACTACAAGCGGTTAAATCAATGAATGAAGATATAAACTCAGCGCTTGAAGAAGCAGGCAAGAAATACTGGTAAGTCGCTATCTTAATGGAAAAGCAACTTTCTAAAATCGTATTAAAAAGTAGAAGGGGTTAGGTCATGAAAAAGTATGTTAAAGACGCTTGGATATTATCTTGCGATATGATCGAAACAGATATATGCAAAATAGTTGTCCAAAATCCGTGTCCAGAAGTTGATATAAAAGCGGGACAATTCTTCAGTATTAAACCTAAAAATAGATCAAGTAAGTTGCTGCGACGGCCTATAAGCGTTTGTGAAGCAAATGCAGCAACAATAACCTTCCTTGTAAAAATACTTGGAGAAGGGACAGAAGAACTAGCCAACCTTATTAAAGGTGAAATGTTAGATGTAATGGGACCTCTTGGTAATGGATTTGATGTGCAAACGGATAAAAAAGCACTTGTAATTGGCGGTGGAATCGGTACTGCACCTTTAGTTCAGCTCCTTGCTGACTTAGAAGCAGGTGGGCAAGACAATGTAAGAACCCTGCTAGGATATAAAGAAAGACCTTATGGCCTTGACTTATTTGGGAAACATACAAACAATATTCTTACTGCATCAGAAAACATAGCAATGCCTTATAAGGGGTACGTTACAGAGTTTATGTTAGAAGCCCTGAAAACAAACGCATATGAAATGGTATATGCATGTGGGCCAGAACCCATGTTAGAATGCATTCAACATGTGTGTAATGAGCTAAAGGTACCTGTACAACTTTCTATAGAAGAAAGAATGGCATGTGGGATTGGAGCATGTTTAGTATGTACGTGTAAAGTACATTCAGAAAATGATCCAGAAGGTTTTGATAATGTAAGGTGTTGTAAAGAAGGGCCAGTATTTTATGGTAATGAGGTGATTTTCCATGACTAAACCCAATATGAATGTAGACTTAAATGGACTAAAAATGCACAATCCTGTGACAGTTGCATCGGGAACATTTGGATTTGGTCGAGAATATGCAGACTTCATTGACTTAAATGACATCGGTGGAATTTCTGTAAAAGGCCTTACTTTAAAGAAGAAAAAAGGAAATGCATCTCCAAGACTTGCAGAAACCCCTATGGGAATGATCAATTCTGTTGGACTTCAAAACCCAGGTGTTGAAGTCTTTATTAAAGAAGAAATTCCATTCCTGCGTCAATTTAATACTAAAATCATTGCAAATGCCAATGGTAATAGTGTAGAAGAATATATAGAAATTGTTGAGATGTTGAGTCATGCAGATGTGGATTCCATTGAGCTAAATATATCATGTCCAAATGTAAAACAAGGTGGAATGGCATTTGGTACTAATCCAGACATGGTTAAGAAGGTCGTGTCTGAAGTGCGAAAAGTATGTAAGAAACACTTAATGGTTAAATTGAGTCCTAATGTTACTAATATCGGTGAAATTGCAAAAATTGCCGAAGCAGAGGGTGCAGATGCATTGTCTCTTATAAATACGCTTACAGGAATGGCCATTGATATTCATACCTACAAACCGATTATTGCAAATCGGATTGGTGGTGTATCTGGACCAGCTGTAAAACCAGTAGCATTAAAAATGGTTCATGATGTAGTTAGAAGTGTAGACATACCTGTGCTAGGTATGGGTGGTATATCGAACTACGAAGACGCAGCGGAGTTTTTACTAGCTGGAGCATCTGCAGTGGCAATCGGTACTGCTAATTTTACCAACCCACATGCAACAAAAGAAGTATTAGATGGCTTACAAACCTATATGATGGAAAAACAGTTTTCTTCTATAGAAGAGATTAATAAAGCATTTAGATAAAGATAGGTTATGTAACTCTAAGTGTAATTGCATTATATAAAAGAATAATAAGTAAAAAGTATGTGTTAATGTGTGGCATGATCCATGATTACACATACTTTTTTTATTAGATTTAAGACAAGAATTGAATTGTCAGAATAATAATAAGAGTCAGATACCCAATATATAGGTAAAATACACCAGTAGAACCGGGTGTGAACCACAAGATATAGTGGTTGGTGACATGACAAAAACCGATTATCAAAAAAAGCAAAAAACTTATTGAAAAAACGTTGACACTCTATGCGAAACGATGGTAGTATATACGAGTCGCCAACGCGGCGCACAAAATTCAAGAAACACTCGAGATGCTGATGGCTACCTAATTGCACATCAATTGTACGACCGGGCATCGAGAAAAAAACTTGAAAAAAGTGCTTGACTCAAAACAAACAAATATGTTATGATAATTGAG
>Ga0209379_10000429_pt1 | contig 36924 bp, 20 predicted proteins | sample tdDd001_FD_187124 | JGI IMG/M metagenome (GOLD analysis project Ga0209379, IMG submission 187124) | Marine sediment microbial communities from the Atlantic coast under amendment with organic carbon and nitrate - tdDd00.1 (SPAdes)... | ecosystem: Environmental > Aquatic > Marine > Coastal >... | reverse complement strand
TGCATTAGGAGCCATAACATGAATGGAATCTCCTTCTAACTCAACTTTCCCATAAGAAATGAATTTTGCAGTTTGACTATTTACATTGTCTTTTTCAAGAATAGCCACTTCGTTACTGCTCAGATCCTGTATTAGATCTTGCACTGCTTTTTTTAAATCTGACATTGCAGGTATTAATAAGTAAATTTAATAGTCGTTTATCTTTAAGGTAGAAGCATAAAAGTTCTTCTGTACTTATTCAATTTTAATCTCAAGCTGGAATATTTTTATCTCATTAGTATATATTCCGTTACTGATATTTTATTTGTAATATTCAGTTAGCTAGATTAAGCTCATTAAATATAATAAGTATTTATTGAAATGTCAATAATATTAATGATGTTACTGTTAGTTCTGATTTATGAGATGTTATTGACATATCCATTTCCTTTAGGATACAAGAGTTTTGTATTTGAATAAATATTTCTAAAATCTACTTATTTCATTTAAATTGTGAGATAAATCAATTTTATTTGGTATTCATAAAACTAAAATGCAGTATTTTTGATGAGTACAGACGATATAAAATTCTCAGATTATAATTATCTTTATCCCTTGCAAAACCAACCTCTTATTCCGTTTATGAATTCTACTAACTTTGATTGGCTAAATAAAAAGTATCCTCAAAATTACATTATTAGAAAGCCATTAATTGGAACTTTTGTGGTGGTAATATTTTGTTACTTGTTTACGATTCTTTATAGACCACAGCATGCTCATAGTTCTGAACCATTCAGTTTTGAAGTAACCCTAGCAATTTACAGCTTGATTTTAACACCTCCTTTCTATTTCACAATTAGAATGTTAAAATTATTCCCCGCTTTTAAAAAGAAAGAGAATTGGACTCTTTTGAAAGATATTGAATTTGGTTTGATTCTTTTCTTGATACTGGGAGTTTGGAATTATTTTACAGGTTATATAATGGAGCCTTCTGAAGGACGTTGGAATATATATACTTTTTTAGATTCGGTTAAGACACCTTTTATTATGGGAATGCTACCATATTCGTTTTTCACCATTCAGAACAGGAGTAGTTTACAGTTTACAATTATTAAAGATGAGATTCTTGATTCACAAATTCAAACGCCTGAGAGTGAGCTGATACACATTAATTCCAAATTAAAAAAAGGTGATATTAGCTTTAATCCGGAATCATTTCTATATGCGGAATCCAATTCTAATTATGTGATATTTTATTTTTTGAAAGAGAATAGAGTAGAAAAGAAAATGATTCGAAACTCAATTGGAGATGTTGAAAAACAATTAAGTTATATTCCTTATTTAACACGTATCCACAGAGCATTTATTGTGAATGTGAAAAAGGTAAAGAATAAGAAAGGGAACAGTTCGGGTTACCGCATAGAAATTGCAGGAACAGATATTGATTTGCCAGTTTCAAGATTGAATGTTGCCAATTACGATCTGTTGGAACAGGATTTTAAAAAAACTCAATAGTTTACTCATCCCAGATAATAACCTTTCATCCCAGTTTTTGAAATAAGTATAGCAGGAATTTGTCATTTATCACAAATTCATGATGTCTGTACCATATTTTTGCCTCTTGAGCCTATATTTCCTGACTTTGCAGTGAATATCAATTGTAAAACTTAACCCCACAGGAAACATGAATTGTTGCGATCAAACCAAATTGAAACGATCATTACTATTAATTTTAATGTTCTTATTTAGTCAATTTAGAATACTAAGTGCTGAAGGAAAACAGAAGATGCATGGTCATATTATTGATCAAATGGACAATAGTCCAATAGCATTTGCGACCGTTTCATTACACAATCCAGGTGATACCTCTTTGATAACAGGTACCACAAGCAATCAGAAAGGATACTTCGAAATTAGTAAAGTACAAATGGGAAGCTATTTGCTTCGAATTAGTTTTATTGGATACAAGTCAAAAATAGTTAAACTAAATCAACAAAGCAGTTGTGATTTGGGGATATTCCCAATTAGGCAGGAGAGTGTTCGTGTGGGAGAAACATTAATTGTGGGAGAGCGCATCAAAGCACAAACCAGTAATAGAGGTACGACTTTTTTTATGAATAGAAAAATCTATAATGCATCCAATACAGGAGTGGATATTCTCAAGCATCTTCCCGGCGTTCAGGTAGATTTAATGCAAAACCTGAGTTTGGAAGGCTCTTCCAATATTATCATTTTGGTTGATGGTAAAGAACGGGAATTGCAATATATCAGTCAATTAAATGCAAAGCAGATTGATAAGGTAGAAATCATTCGAAGTCCAGGACCCAAATATGATGCTCATATTAGTGGAGTAATAAATGTAACACTTAAAGAACGAGAAGTGGGGATGAGCGGACATATTTTCTCGGAAATTCCAACCAATGCTCAGGAGATATTCCTGGATCCAATTTGTGGATTGAATTATACCAATAGGAAATTAAATCTGTATACATCCTACAGTGGAAGACTAAGGTATTTTAATAATACAGAAGAGAATACAAAAATCTTGTCCACCGATATGGGATTGAAAACCTTTCATTCTTCGCTGGACTTAAGACAAAAGAACTGGAAGCACCAAATTCATTTAGGAGCAGATTATCATTTTGACTCGAAAAATCAATTTAGTTTGTATGCCTTTGTATGTCCAGAAAATCAAAGTTTTGAAGGTACAGCAGATATGAAAGTAAGAACCGGTGAGCTGTTAAACTTAAAGGAAACAAGTGGTAGATTGGAAAAAAATGATTACATCCTCTCACACTATTCAATGTATTACAAACACTTGTTTGATAAATCAGGAAAAGAGATTTCTTTTGATTTAAACTATTTTCGATTGACGGGAGAGAAGTCTATTTTATATGAAAATCAGGAAAGTTCGAACCTAAATGGTGTAAAGCCGGTGAATCAGTTTGTTGGATTTCGTATGGATTATACTTCTCCGATTGGATCAAAAATAAACATGGATGCAGGATGGAAAAGTCAGTTACGCAAAATGGAAGACAGAAACTCTAAAAATTTTAACTATCAGGAAGATATTCATGCCGCTTACCTCTCATTTTCATATGGAAATAAGAAATGGAAGGCTTCCATTGGAATTCGGAGTGAGTATTCTTATCTAGGAGTAGATAAGGGGAATGAAAATGAAGAAATTTCGGTGCTTCCCAATTTGCAATTGACTTTACAAGTTTCTAAGAAGCAAAATCTCAAGTTGAACTACAGAAAAAGCCTAACACGTCCGCATGTTTATCAGTTATCACCAGGTGTTACCAGAATAGATCCTGTAAGTTTGAAAAGAGGAAATGCCGATTTACTTCCTACTTATCATCATCATTTTAGCTTGAATCACTCCTTTTCTTTTGGGAAGAATTATATATCCACTCAAGTGTATCATGTTCTATCTAAGGATCTGATTCAAAATTATGCCTTTGTCAATCAAGATCAATTGTTGGAAAATAACATTGGCAACCTTGCAGAAAGAAAAGAGTATGGCTTTAAAATTAGTACGACTATTAGCATGTTTAGGTCCATTGGAATTACTCCTTATTTGAAAGGATATAAGAGGTACGATAAGCCTAATCAATTAGCTAGACAATTAGCAATTGCAAAGAAAAACAGCTCTGGATTCGAATTGGGGTTCTCTTCGAGAATAAATTTTACAGATGACTTGACTGCATCTGCGATATTTCAATTCAACAGTGCAAACTACGATTTGCAAAATAAAAGATTCAGCGATGCTATATATGTATTAGCACTCAATCAGTCATTTAAAAACGGGTTGAAAGTTGGAATCTCCTCAGCCATACCATTAAAAAAGGACTTTACCCATGCAGGAGTGAGAAGTAGTGGCAGCGATTACTTCTCAAATACAGAAGGGAAAGTTCATGTGTCTACTTTTTTTATTCGCCTTCAGGCTAGTTATCAGTTTAAATGGGGAAAACAGAGAGCTAAAATTAAAAGGCAAACAATAGAAAATCAAGAGGTTCCAAATCAAAGTTTTTAGAGAATCTACAGAGACAATTTTTATTGCAACAATTAGCTAAGTTTTGGAAGTTATCAAAAGCATTATTCTATCGCTGTTATCATACAGTATTGGAATAGTGCTTTTGTCATTCTTATTAAGCTTATCATTAATTTTTCTTGTGACCAATTGCACGGTGGATAGTAATAATTGATATTAATAAAGCGATAATAATGAATTTTTCATAATAAATTCGAACTTAAAAGTATACATTGATATTTTTGTGATTATAAAATATGTGTATATCTTTCTCTAAATATTATATTTGTATGACGATTGCTAGACTAAATCGTACTAAAGAGTATTTAAAGCATAAAAACTACTATATGGAAAAAATTTATACAATGAGAGATTTTGCAGATATGCCAGAGGCAAATATTCATCAATCTGCAGAACATTTTCAAAAGTTCATCAATCAGTTCGAGAAAGATAAATCGTACCCTTATGGTTTTATATCTGGAAGCGCCATAAGTAGAAATATGGATGTGATTGACTATTATTCTGGAGATCGAGTACCGACGGTTAGTTTTGTTTCCAGCAATTATCTGGGCTTATCGCAGCATCAAAAGGTGAAGGATGCAGTTAAAGATGCAGTTGAGTTATATGGAGCAGGTACTTGTGCTGCACCACCGATTGGTGGTTATACAGATATTCATAGAGCTTTGGAGCAAAAGTTAGCCCGATTGCATGGGAAAGAAGATGCCATTTTGTATACATCCGGTTATGCCGCCAATATTGGTGTATTTCAGAATCTATTCAATAAATCTGATTTGGTTTTGGTGGATATGCTTGTACATGCCAGCATCTACGATGGATTAAAGAATAATACGAATACCAAGATCTATGGTCATAACGATATGAATTATCTCGAGATGGTATTAAAAAGGGAGCAAGGTAAATATAGAAATCTGGCAATAGTTGTAGATGGAGTATTTTCTCAAGATGGTGATTTTGCCAATCTGCCAAGCATATGTATGCTGGCAGAAAAATACAATGCTATGGTCTTTGTTGATGATGCTCACGGCGTGGGAGTGATAGGAGATGCTGGAAGTGGAACAACGAATTACTTTGGTATGGAAGATAAGGTAGAGATGGTTACTGGAACGCTGAGTAAGTCACTCGGATCGACAGGAGGTTATGCAGCTGGATCAAAAAAGCTAATTGACTATTTAAGATTGTATTCCCGTTCCAATACCTTTTCAGCATCAATTGCACCGCCAGCTATTGGTGGTGCTTCAAAGGCTCTTGATCTACTAATCGAAGAACCTTATATCATTAACGCACTTTGGGAAAATACAGCCTATCTAAAGAAAAGATTATCAGATATGGGCTATTCCATTGGTAGGTCTGAATCTCCAATTATTCCTTTAATGATTAAAGATGACATGAAATCCATTTTTACTGCTCGTAAGTTATTTGAAAGAGGAGTGTATGTTGTGCCTGCAACTTATCCGGCAGTAAAATTACGTAATTCAAGATTGAGAGTTAATGTTTCGGCATTGCATACCTTAGAAGATTTAGATTATTTTTGCAATACCTTAGCCGATGTCGATCAGGAGTATGATCTTCATCTATGCGCAAATTAAGAAAGTAAATCATGGCAAATGTAAGAGAAAGAAAAGCAATCGCAGCTAAAATGTCACTAATGAAAGCGATTGGTAAAATCCTGAAAGAGAAGAGTTATTCTAAGCTAAGCATAAATCTGGTTTCCGAAGAGTCTGGCGTGGATAAGGCTTTCATATACAGACACTATGAGAGTTTTGAAGGGCTATTGAAATCTTATATTGAGAAGCAGGATCATTGGCTAATGAATCTGGAAGAGGTCACCAAGATACCCATTGTAAATCATCGCAAATTCATGAAGGATTTGCTTACCAATCAATTCTTAGGCGTATACGAAAGTGAAGAGTTTCAGCAGTTCCTGGTATGGGAATTGGGCGATAAAGCCGGATTTACAGCTAAGGTATCAGTAGAGCGCGAAATTCTTGCAAAACCAATCTTTGAACAATGCAGAAGCGTTTTTCAGGATTACCGAATTGATCTCAATGTAATTTATGCCTGGTGGTCAGCTGGAATCTACTTCCTAATTTTGCACAAGGAAGTATCCACCTTTTGTGAGTACGATTTTACCAAAAAACAAGATGTAGATGAATTTTTAAAGACCTTGGCGTGGATGGTCGATCTTTTATTCGACAAATTGGAAGCAGACCAAAAGCTAGAACAGATGGCTGTTAAAGCCCACAAAAAAGGATTGTCTGTGGAAGATGTGGCGGATATTACGGGCTTGTCAAACAGTAAAGTCAGAGCACTAGTGCATTCTTTTTAGCTGATAATACATTTAAATCCATTTATAGAGTTGTCAATTCCGAATTGGCAGCTCATTTTTTTTGCCTGTTTCGAACGTATGGATTACTTATTAGTAGTGTAGGTTAATAATGGATTAACTTTGTAATGAACTGAAAATTAATGGCAAACCATTTTTATTAAGTTTAAATGTACCATAAAGTTCGAATATGATGTAAAATTTTATATCTTGGAATAGTTTTTAAAGTATGTAGTAATTTCTTACTGATACATTAGACGCTTGTCAGCTTTATTTCAGTTGAGCTTCCATCGTTCTGTATCAAATTCAGCACCTGCCACAATAAACGTAGCAGGTGCTGATAGGTTTATATAGGTATTTACTAAATCAGTAAGAGTAAAATAAAACCATGAGAATATACTTGTTTTCAAGAACCAAATTGTTCAATATCTTGCCATGTAAATAATAAGAATGCTTTAAAATAGGATATCGTCACAAAGAACTTTAGGTTTTCGGTTTGGAGTGATTTTCTCCAAATTTATGGACATGTTCTTGAATGAACGAAGTTTTCACTATTTTGTACTTCCACAGGAATAAATTTAGAATTATTTAAATGGGAGATGCACATACAATTGAAGAATTGAGCGTACAAATAAGTCGTAAGCTAAAGCAGGTTAAAAAAGTCAATTGGCTTATAAAAGGTTATCAACTAAATGAATTAAATCAGATTACTCACTTAAATATTTCGAAAGTTGCTTTGAAAGGCAAATGGCCTCCTGCACTGTTTAAATTAGAACATTTGGAGTTTCTGGATATTCAGCAGAACGATTTAGAATACATTCCCAAGGAAATATCTCAATTGAAGAAGTTAAAATGTATAGACATTAGGAACAATCAAATTAATGCTTTGCCTGATTCTTTTATGGATATACTTGAACTTAAGAAACTATATCTTGGGAACAACACCTTTACTGAAGTTCCTAAATTGCTTTCTTCTTGCCAAAATCTTAGACTAATTGACTTTACAAATAATCAACTTACCAAAGGATTGGAATATTTATTGAAATCAACGTCCATTACCAATATTTATCTGAGAAACAATCATATGAGAGAATTTCCATTCCAATTGATACAAAATAATCAACTGTTGGAATTGGATCTATCGGAAAATCAATTAGATTTAATTCCCAAAGTATTGCCGACAATTGGAAATTTACTGTACTAGGAATAGAGTGTGAGAGAAATACTAAAGTAAAATCTATTAAAGTATTAGTTACTAAACCGTATAACGGCAATTTTTTAATAAAGTAAGACCTATTCGAAGAAAATACCCATTGGTTGTGGCTTTGGGTATACATTAATACTTACAACATTAGAATTTGCAACGCAACCATTTCCTTTTTTTACCTGTCTGTAGTAATGCGTTGTTTCCAAAATGCTTGAAGGATCATAATTGATGGAAGTCGCACCTGAAATTTCGGTCCAATCATCAATATCAGGATCAGTACTATTAGTAGAATAAAACCATTGATAGCTTAAATTTGTACTTGCAGCCTGATCTTCGAGTATAATAGTTGGGTTTCCCTGTTCACATAAAGGAACTTGATTATTGGTTATCGATCCAGGATCAATACCAGAGCCACAAATGATTTCTTTATACTCTTCCCATATTTCTGGTTGTTCAGTGGTAAGATCTGTAATATCTCCATAGTTATGTCCCGAAGAATCGTGAGAACCTGTTCCTTCAATTAAAACAGGATAGTCACTCGTATTTTTTACATCAACACTCCCTCCTATAAAAACCTGAGCCTTACCTTCACCGGTATAATTAAAAGAGCCTTTTGCAGCTCCTTTAATGGTTAAGTTACCACCAATAATAAAAACACCACCAGTACTAATATCAACTTTGTTGGCTGCAATAAAATCACCTGTAACAATAATTGTGGCATTATCACCAATCGTGAGTGTAGCTTGACTGCCCATTTCAAATGTTCCATCTACAATCAAAACACCATTAACAGTTAAGTTTTGATTCATCGTATAATTGGAATGATAAGTAATAGTGTCACCAACATTGATGGTCTCAGCCTTTATTCCAAAAGTTAGGAATAATAAGGGAAGAATTAGAATTCGTAATAAATTACGTTTCATGATAAATGTTTTAATTTAAGTAGTCGTTTGTAACTTTATTAAATTATAGATGTTATTCTTAACATCCTGCTATTCATGATATTCTAGCTGTATATATATAAATTTATATAATTTTTAAGATAAATCCTTATATTATTGGATATATCTTTTATGAGTTTATAAAATGATAAATTTGATCTTCTTGATATATAGAGTATATGTGTATGATAGGGACTCCTTAGTGACGAGAAATTTATTTGATACATTAATAGAACATAATAACTTTCATTGAATTGCTAGTGGTAGATAAGTGTAAGAATGATTTCATCAACAATTACCTATGATAATAGATTCATTAATAGTTATATGATTGCTATTTTAATTGTAAACTTCCATTAACTTTCTAGCTACTCTGGAACTTAATAGCAGTGTAATTTAATTGAAAATAGAGCTTTGGAGAGCTAAAATAAGAATTCATTTAAGATAATAAGGTCGGATTAATTTCTACTTTTGCCACCCTTATTATAAAAAATGAATACAATGTTTAAACAAAGCCAAAGGGCTCAAATGTTAACATTTCGTCGATGGGCTGGCAAAAACTATTCATTATTTCAGGCTATTAACAGACAAGTTAAAATTACAGTACTACTTGTAGTTTATCTTTCTGTAACGCTTCCTGAAAATGTTTTTGCTCAGACTTTAGAAAAAGATGTAAGTATGGAGTATGACTTGGATGAGATCAAAGTCAGTGCCCAAAGATCACCTGTAACCTACTCGCAGGTGGCGCGGATTGTATCCGTAATCGAGAGAGAGGAAATTGAAGCTGCTCCCGTGCAAAGCATACAGGAATTGCTGGAATACGCTCTTAGTGTTGATGTCAGACAAAGAGGTGTTCATGGTGTTCAGGCCGATATTTCGGTTCGTGGAGGTTCCTTCGATCAAACTTTAATTCTTTTAAATGGCATCAACATCTCCGATCCCCAAACCGGACATCACAACTTCAACCTTCCGGTTAGTCTAAAGAGCATTTCAAGGGTAGAGATCCTTCAGGGGCCTGCAGCACGTGTTTATGGTCCCAATGCGTTTTCAGGTGCTATTAACATCATTACTGGTGAAAATACCAATAAGGAAATGAATTTGGATCTAGCCTACGGAGAGCACAACCTGCTGGATGTGAACGCAAGTTACGGTTTTCAAACTGGGAAATTTCAGCATTTCGTAGCTGGCAATCGAAAATCTTCCGATGGGTATATCGACAATACCGATTTTGAGACTCATAATATTTTTTATCACGGACAATTGGAAAGTGAACCAGGTAAACTGGATGTACAATTGGGCTATACAGAGAAAGGCTTTGGAGCCAATAGCTTTTATACCCCTAAGTATCCAAATCAATACGAAAAAACAAAAACTACATTTGCATCCTTGCAATATGAAACGGGTAAGAAGTTGCATTTTAAACCAGCACTATACTGGCGTAGACATCAGGACCGTTTTGAATTGTTTCGTGACAATCCGGCAAGTTGGTACACAACGCACAACTATCATTTAACCGATGTGTTGGGTGCTAGTTTAAATACATGGTTCAGTTCCGCTTTGGGAAAAACATCTTTTGGTGCAGAATTCCGATCGGAAAACATTTGGAGTAATGTACTAGGGGAAGAAATGGATGAACCTATTAAGGTTCCAGGCGAAAGTGGTCAGTATTTTACTCGTTCACACTCGCGTTCACATGTCTCTTATTTTGCCGAGCATTCCCTATATCTTAACAAGTGGAGTATTTCTCTGGGTGCCATGTTCAACTGGATTTCCGATTTGGATTTCGATTGGAAAGTTTATCCGGGAATAGATATTGCCTACCAAATTAGTAATGATCTAAAAATCTATTCATCGCTTAATACTTCCATGCGAATGCCAACCTTTACAGATCTGTATTACAACGGTCCGAGTAATATTGGTAATCCTGATTTAAAACCTGAGAAGTCGCTTACTGTTGAAGGTGGATTAAAATATAATAATAAAGCCATAAAAGCTCATTTAAACGCCTTCTATCGCAATGGAAAGGATTTGATCGATTGGGTGAGGGAAGATCAGGAAGAGAAGTGGAAAACACAGAATTTAACCGAAGTGAATTCTTTTGGTATTGAATCTGGATTTGATATTTCACCTGAGAAAGTTTTGGGGCAGCCAATTTTCATTAAGAAAGTAAAACTGAACTACTCCTACATTAAGCTGGATAAAGGCAATCAAGAATATTTCTCCAATTATGTGCTTGATAATTTAAAGCATAAATTTGATGTATCTATGTATCATAACATCTGGAAAAATTTGGCAGCCAATTGGCAGTTGAGTTATCAGGATAGAAATGGTTCTTACATGCAATTTGAAGATGGTGATTACACAGGAGAAGTGGCCTACGATCCTTTTTGGCTGGTAAATTTAAAGTTGTATTGGAAGCATAAGAACTTGGAATTGTATTCGAGTGTCTCCAATCTATTAGATGAAAAGTATAACGACATCGGGAACCTTCAACAACCTGGACGATGGTTCACATTCGGACTGCACTACAAATTAAAGTTCAAGTAAATTATCTGATAGACTAATATATAACAAAATCCTCCTTTAAAAAGGAGGATTTTTTGTTTAAGTGCCAATTTTATTAATTCGCAAAAGCTTCTTTTATAGTGTTTAATGAATCTCGATATGACTGTTCCCCGAATTGTCTTTCACCAATTCAATTTGAGTGCTAATGCGTTCTTTTAAGGCTTCCACATGGCTAATTACTCCTATGGTTCTATTGCTTTCGGCTTGCAGTCGCTCCAAAGTTCCCAAAGCAAGTTCCAAAGTCACCTGATCTAAACTCCCAAAGCCTTCATCAATAAAGAGGGTTTCCAATTGGGTATTTTGTCCGGCAAGATCCGATAATCCCAAAGCAAGCGCCAAAGAGATTAGGAAGCTCTCGCCACCAGATAGGGTACGAACCGATCTTTCCTCGTTGCCTTGCAGGGTATCAACGACAAACAAATCTTCGTTTTGTTGTGCATTGTATTTTAACAGGTAGCGTTTGTCCAGCTTCATCAGATGCAGATTGGCTAAACTCAACATTTGCTGAAGGGTAAGTTCTTGTGCGAATTTACTGTATTTATTACCCGTTGCATCACCAATTAAATCGTTCAGATTTGCCCAGCGCTTTACCTCTTTTCTCTGTAGTTCCAATTCTTTCAACATGCCTCCAGCTCTTTTACGATTCTCTTGATCTTGTTTTAACTGTTGATCAATGGCACCAATGTTTTTATTGATTTCTCCCAACAGTGCATCCTCTTGCTTTTCTTTTTCTAGGAGCTCTTCTCTAGGAATATCCGTAAGTTTCAATTTGATCTTAGCAAGTGCTTCCCATAGGTCATTTTTACTTTGCTTCAGACTAGTTTCTCTTTTCTGAAAAGAATCATTCGTATTCTTAAATTCTTCAGCTTTTACCTCCGGGAGAATAGCTTTTAAAGCTTCTTCCAAACTCTCAAACTGTCTTTCCTGAACAAGAACAAGCAATCGTTCCAAATCTTTATTGTATTGCTTTTCCAATTCGCCTATCTGCTTACCATTCTTCTTTACGAGCTCTTCCAAGTTAACGAGTTTCTGTTTCGTACTTACTTCTTTTTCCGAATTATTTTGTTTTTGCTGAATTGCTTTCTCTAATTTTTGATCGATCTTAGTTTGCTCTTCAAGCGGAGACTTATCACTTAACAACTGCTTACGCTCTTTCTCTATGTTAGAACTCATGACCGTCAATTTATTTAAATTGTTAGTTTTTTGTTCTATTTCTTTGGTCGAGGTTTGTATGTTATCTGTTCCTGCTTTTATCAGCTCAGTTAATTGCAATATTCTCTTGTCTTGTTGAAGTAAGTCTTCCTTTTTTCCCAGATAGAGAAGGTGAAGTCGTTTCAATTCTTCTAATTTTGACTTCAGATTAGCTTTTCCTTCGGTATATCGAGAGAATTTTGACAATTGAAGTTCACTTTGTTTTTGAGCTTCTGCAATTTGTTTCACCTTATCCAAAAGGGGAGAGAGTATTTGTAAATTCTGAATCAACTTCTCTTTGATATCAAAGAATTTTGTATAAGTGTCTATCTCTTTTACCAGAATATTCTGTTTTTCAACAAGCTCTTTTAAATCATTTTCATTTTGAATAGCCAGTTCAATTTTATTTTTGCCTACTTCTGCCTCAAAAGCATTTGCAGTAGCCTCTAGATTTTGCATAAGGATTTTCAGTCGATCCTCCATGTTTTTGCCATCAGCATTCAGTCGAACCAATTCCTTCTGTTTGCTATCCATATCCGATTGGAGCTCTTTAAGCTCTTTGTGCACCTGAACTTGCTCTTTCTGACTCTCTTCGCCCTTGTTTTCGTAGCTCTCTACATAAGGATGATGTGTAGAACCACACAAGGGACATGCTTGATTGGGAATTAATTGCTGACGTTTGTCTTCCAGTGAGGATTCCAATTGCAGACGCTGAATTCGTAAACTTATTTCTTCCTCTTTAAGCTGCAGAACTTTTAGTTTCGACCCCTGTTCTTTTACAATTTCTCCGATACTAGCAACGGATTGAGTAATGACCTTCAATTTTTCGCTCAACTCTTTGCTTTCCTTTTTATCCTTTAAATAGGTGGTTTGTAAAACCACCAACTGTTCAAGGCTCTTACTTCTTTTAGTATTCAGATCAGTGACTTGTTTCAGCTCTTCACGATTGCTGAAATTTGCATTCTCAAGATCTTTTTCTAGCGGTATCAGCTTGCTTTTAGAATCATTAATCTCTAATTCCAGAACCTCAATCTTTTGAGACCAGTTGCTGCCCTTAAGTATTTGATTGTATACTTCTGTATTTTTTAATCTTTGAGCATCTTCCTCTAATTTCGAGTATGTACTTTTCACTTGATCAACCTGGTTATGCACCAGTGGCAGTATGGCTGGAACTTCTTCAAGAACCTTATGGGTTTCCATCCATTTCTCGATATCAGTTTTTGTATTAGTGCAAATCTTTAAATCACTTGTGTGTTGATCCTGTTTGCCTTTTAGCTTTTGATTGGTAAGAACAGAACGATCCAATTCTACTTTTTGTTCATTTATCTGTGCTTTCAGGTTTATCAATTGTTCATCTAAAAGAGTTACTCTGTTTAGAACAGGCAACAACTCTTTACGCTCTTTACTTACCAATTTTTCATTCTCAACAGAAACACTTAACTCTTTCTCGATCTGCTCAAGTTCTTTCTTTCTAACTTCAATCTGAGCAATGTGCTCTTCTTGTTCTTTTTTAAGCTGTGAAATTTGCTGCTTTTGCTGAATGTTTTGCTGCAGATCTCCTTTTATATGAATCAGCTTATTGTGCTTTTCCAATTGTTGCAAGTGGGGAACAAAAGCTTGAATCTCTTTTCGAAGGCTTTCTTCGTCTTTACTATTATTTTTAAGAGATTGAGCGATGGTCGATTCTTGCTTTCGAATCTCAACCTGTTCTTTTGTGATTTTAACCTGCTTATCAAGCTTTTCGAGTTCTACCTTTAAAGTCTTACTTTTCTCTTCAATAGATTCCCTCTCTTCTGGCGGCAACAATTCAATGCCTTGCATTTTATTGTCAATAGCAGTAATCAAAGCTTCTTGCTCTTTTAACTTGGTATAGGCAGCCTTTCCAATTTGTCGGTATATTTCTGTCCCGGTTATCTTTTCCAATAACTCGGAACGTTCGTTGGCATTTGCTTTCAGAAATTTAGCAAATTCACCCTGCGATAAAACAATCGACTTTATAAATTGATCGTAGTTCAAGCCCGTAATATCAGCATTACAGCCAGGTACCAATCGCTTTGCTCGTTCCAGAATATCCCATTCACCTTGCTCATTCAACTGAGAGAGCTCCATCTCATAATCACGTAAGTTCTGATTTCGGTTGCGGCTAATGCTCCATTTCGACCGATAGCTATTTCCATTCACTTGATACTCTACTTCGGCATAACAATCCGAGGTTCCTCGTGTAATCAGTGTTCCAAAGTTTTCGATATTACCTTTCGACATCTTTCCGCTAAATCGTGGTATCTGATTGTATAAGGCAAGACTAATGGCATCGAAAAGGGTACTCTTACCCGCACCTGTAGGACCGGTAATTGCAAATAGTCCCGTTTGGCTCAAGGGAGCCTGATTAAAAGGAATAACATGCTCCTCTTTTAAAGAGTTCATGTTTTTTATTCTAAGTTGAGTGATTTTCATGGTTTACGGACTAAAAGCTTATTGTTCTTGTTCATTCATTTCCTGTAGTAGTTGCTGATAAGAGTTTTGCAACTCCTCTCTATCTTCAAAATTGGAACGATCCAGGAGCTTTTCGAATACCTCCTGATCCGTCAAATCCTTTAAGGCAACCTGCTCTTCGTATAACTCAGAAACTCCTTTAATTCTATCTTTAAAACAGATGGAAGGTTTAACGATTTCCAAATCGAAATCTCCATCCAAAAGTTCTTTGTATTTCTGTAATAGATTTGGATCGTAGTTTTCTTCCAAGATTTGAATCTCAGCCCAATCGGAATATTCACCTTCAGATTGGTGTTGCTCAAGCTCCTCCAGAACTTTATTCAGGCTACCACTAAATCCGACTAGTTTTCTAAAGGACGGAACCTTTATCGATTCTACCAGCTTGAGTTCATTCTCCATAAATTCAGCCAATACTACTTCTTTCTGATCTTTTCTTTCACTAAAACTTAAGGGAATAGGAGAGCCCGAGTAACGAACTTGCTCCTGATTTGAAATTCGTTGCGGACGATGGATGTGACCAAGGGCAACATAATCAAAGTTTTGAGGAAAAGAATCCCATCTAAACGCAGCCTGATTGCCCATTTGAATGTCTCTTTCGCTATCACTGGTCGATGCTCCTGCCATATACAGATGACCAGTAGCAATTACGGGTAGTTTATGTGTATTGATTTCTTCAAGTCTATCAGCCAACTCCTGGTAATGATTGGCAATCCCCAAACTTGTCGCTTTTACTCTTTCTTCATGACTTTCTCCAGCTACTCCTTTACGGATATCTCTATCACGTAAATAGGGAACAGCACAAACATAGGCAGCCAATTGATCTTTACAGTCTTTAATTTCTATGATTTCATTTTCGATAAGATCCGGAACACCTCCAATTACAGTAATGTCCAATGCATCCAGTAGATTTTTTGGTGCATTCAAAGTACTAACATAGTCATGATTACCACCAGTAATAATTACCTTTCTACACTTACTTTCACGGCATTTGGTTAAGAATCTATAATATTGTTGCAAAGCTGCATTTGATGGATAACCAACATCAAAAATATCACCTGCAATAAGAAGGAGATCAATGTTTCTATCATTTATACATTGTAATAACCAGGCAAAGAATTTTTCGTGTTCATCAAATCTGTCTTTACCATGCAAGCGTTGTCCGATATGCCAATCAGAAGTATGTAATATTCTCATGAATCGATATGTGTTAAGGGAATGTAAATATAGAAAAAGACTAGCTGAATTAAGACATAATATATAAATAGCATTTGCTTTTTATTCAAAAAAAACACGGAGTCTATAGCTAAGCATTAGCAGCTCAAAAAATTACTAAGCACACCACCATTTTTTATCTTCGAACCATCAGCAATGTAATATTTGTCTCACCAATAGATATGAATCCTTAGCAGTAAAATAAAGAGGTTTGGTTGGGCATCGCGTTCTCCAATCGGGACCCATAGATGAAATGAGCGTTAAGAATAAAAATCTGTTTGAGCGATAGCGAGATATTTTTATTTAGTGAATAAATCGTGATGGGTGATTTAGAAAGCGCGCCCTGGATTTTTTGTTTACTTTTTCATCAATAGAAAAAGTAAAAGCCTTGCGGCTAGAGCTTTCTTTGATAAAAATTACACACCTCTATTTTTCACTTTACAACAATCAGTACCGTAATGCTAGCTTATCAAAAGTAGAAACTCTGTGGTCTGAGTAAAACATCAATTTATTAGTACTATATCAGTTATATTAAGTCTATCTTTGCAGCTCAGAACGAAAAAGGTGGTTGAGAAATACACAAAACAAATATATGTTTTGGGTAAGCGATTAAAGGAATACAGTTTATAGGACTGTAATAAAAAGTAGATAATAAATAATTCACGACAATATGAAAGATCTTTCTAAGATAGATAGGATAAATAAAGAAATTGAAGAGTTTTTTAAAGCAAATGATTCACTTACAATAGTACCAGTAAAAAAACTAATGCCGGCATTTATTAAAGCTGGAATATTTGCAAAAGATATCAAAAAGGGATTGCCAATTCGTCTAATATTAAGAGAATTGGACAAGAACAATGAATTGGCTTTAATTCCATATGTTCATGCTGAGAAAAACGGAGAGCATACCTATTGGTATTTTATTCCAGCCAATACAAAAGCTCCGGAAACACCTTACAAACAAGAAAAAAAGAAGCCAGAGAATGATCCTATTGCCATTCGTTTAAATAGCGACGAGACTTATGTAATTGGCTTATGCGATAAGGCTTTGGGACTGACAGCGGATCGACAAAAAAGGTTTGATTTTCTTTTAGGGGATTTGCATAAGAATGGGAAAACTCAAACCTTGCTTCCAGTAGATGCTTACTACGAAGAGTTGCAGTTGGTTATTGAATACAAAGAGATTCAGAATCTAAAACCGATTGCAAGTCAAGAGAAAAGTATTGATGAGGATGAGGAGGAGAACACAAAAACAGTATCGAGAGACGAGCAACGAAGAATATATGACGAAAGAAGAGCTAAGGTTCTTCCAGAAAATGATATATCCCTGGTAGTTATTTCGTATTCGGATTTTGATTACGACGATAAAAACAAAATTATCCGTGAGGAAAAGAGTGATCTAAAGATCGTACAGGAAGCATTAAAAAACTTTCGTTAGTTGCTATCTGCAGAGCAAATCTTAGCCTCTACGGCATGGATAAGATAAAAGAGTCGAATGCTTAGTAAGCTATTCGACTTTTTTGTTTTTTGATACAATCAGGATACATAAAAAATACAATATTAACAGTAAAATTTATCTTATTCCATGCCCTAGCTACTGTCACTTCTCAACTATTTTGTTAATTTTGAATCTAAACAAAACTACAGACTATAATTTCGAAATAGAATGGATTCAACAAATATCATAACTTATGGATTGGCTGCAATCGTAGGCTTTTTTGTATTAAGAGCTTTCTATAGAGGCACTCAAGGTAGAAAAATGTTAAAGGAACGGTTGACAAGAGAATACCGTACAGCTCTTAAAGGTCGTGATCGACAAAAAGCACTTAACGCAGGGAGGGCATATTATTCTTTCCATAGAGGCAATAACGAATTAGCACCAATCGACGAGCAATCTATTGCAAACGACATGAAAATGATGCCGTCTGAAAAAGTTACAGTTGAGGTAGAGCCATCCGGTAATACTATCGATCAGTTGGAAAGATTAGCCAAATTAAAAGAGAAAGGAATACTAATTGAAAGTGAATTTCTTGAGCAGAAAGAAAAGATATTGCGAGCTAATACCCAACTTTGATCCACAACGAAGATTCCAGAGTTAAAATTCCAACACGACTACATTTGTGTCATCTGGGAAATAACTATATATCATTAGAAGATGCTCTATGGTATGCCAATAGAAACATCTCCACCAATCTGGATCAAAGAACCTAAATACTAATAATAAAGTAAATTTTTTCTGATTGGATCGTTTCGATCTAATGGACAAAATGGCAAAGGAAGGTCAGAAGTAAAAGTGGAAATTATTTATTCAGACCTGTCAGGTCTTGGAAATCTGATAGGTCTTATGGTAAATTTGATATCAAATATCCAAGTACTTCTCAATTTTTATCACTCCAACCTCCTGTTTGTGCAGGTAGGTAAAATTGTCTTTATCATCGAACCATTCTATGCATTCATCTCGCTTTAATTTTGTTGGTTAGAGCTCATAAAGGTCAAATAAGAACTCCAACCATATTCTATTGGATGATTACAAAATCCACATTGCCTCAATTAAGAAGCAAGCTTTATTTATGCCAATTAGCTTCTGTAAAGCCTGTAAATAGTGTAAATGAACTAATATTAGACCTTTTTTGAACGATAAGGTCACCCATAAATAATAGCTTTGTGACTATATTTACCATGACAAATTGTTATTCGGGAAGGAATTCAGATTTTTAGATTCCTTGAATTATAATATAAAGAATATGTACTTCTTCCGATTGTTTTGGAGGGAAGAACAAAGTTTGAAATCTATTTTCAGGCTGTGTAAAAGGAGAATAGAATATGATTAAAAAACCACTAAATTCGGTTTTGGTGAAACCATCAGGTCCGGATTGTAATCTGGATTGTACCTACTGTTTTTATCTTGAAAAGGCAGAGTTGTACCAACAAAAAAAGGTACATCGTATGGATGATGAAACATTGGAAATACTGATACGCCAGGTTATGGAGCAATCAGGACCTGAAGTGTCCTTTGGCTGGCAGGGAGGAGAGCCTACTTTGATGGGACTTGATTTCTTTAAAAAGGTGATTGACTTGCAGCAGAAGTATGGTAATGGTAAATCGGTTGGCAATGGTTTGCAAACCAATGGTCTTCTATTGAATGAAGAATGGGCTGATTTTCTCAAAGAATACAATTGGTTGGTGGGCATTTCTTTAGATGGACCTCAGCACATTCACGATCATTACAGGCTAACACAATCGGGTAAACCGACTTGGGAGATTGTATCCCGAAATGCAAAGATGTTATTGGATAGAGGTGTTGCAACCAATGTATTGAGTTGTTTGACCGATCATTCGGCAGATCATATAGAGGAAATTTACAATTACCATAAGAGTTTGGGCTTTGATTTTATGCAATTCATTCCTATTGTAGAAACAGATAAGGAGAATCAAAAACAAGCAGCATCATTTTCTCTTTCATCCGAAAAATATGGAGAAGTGCTTTGTAAACTTTGGGATTTGTGGACAAAAGATTTTCAAAATGGAATTCCTACCACATCTGTTCGTCATTTCGAATCAGTTTTTCATACTTATGTCGGGATTCCTGCTCCTGAATGTACCTTGCAAAAAGAATGCGGCGTTTACACGGTAATTGAACACAACGGAGATGTGTATGCATGTGATTTCTTTGTGGATCCAAAATGGAGATTGGGTAATATCAAACAGGGAAAACTGATCAATATGCTGAATTCCAAAAAACAGCATCAATTTGGATGCATGAAGGCAAAATTACCAAGAAAATGTAGAAGTTGCAGCTACTTAAAACATTGCTTTGGAGGTTGTACAAAGGATAGAGTTAAAGATCCTAAAGACAATGGAATGCCACGCTTTTGTACCTCTTATAAAATGTTTTTTGCTCATGCTCATACCCAGCTACAGGAAATGGGTAGAAACTGGATGGCCCAGCAAATACAGATGCAGAACGAAATGGAAGCTCAGCAAAGTGGAGGAACTTACAATGCGTTTAATGACTTTGTAAAAAAGGGATAAGGAGGAGATTATGCAGAAAAATACAACCAAGAATATAGGAATTGGAATCCTGATTTTGGGTACTATGATCTTTGCTTCCTGCTAAGGGAAGAGTCGAGCTTCCATCCTCAGGAACCTACCATTCCCAAGCGTGTGGTTCGTGGCGGTTCTTTCTTGTGCAATGACAGCTACTGTTCCGGTTATCGGGTAGCAGCCCGTATGAAAACAAGCGTTGACACAGGTTTAAGTCATACAGGCTTTCGTTGTGTTATGAATGGAGAAAAAAATATTGTAGAATAAAACCAATTACATTATAGATTTTCTTATTAATTGCACCTTAAGTGTTGACAAGTGCAAAGAATAATATAGAAAAAGGCTTATACGATTATTTCATCGTATAAGCCTTTTTTGTTTATAACAAGATTCCAATTGTCTATAATAGCACTTGTAACTATTTGATGAAATTAATTAAGATAAACATTAAAGCAATTAATCAATTTAATGGTAAATGACATGCTTAATCAAAAGTAACCTAATATTAGAATGGAAGAAAGAGAATAATCAATTTCAATGCGTTTTATGTTGTTCTTTGATGGATTGTTGCAACAAATTAATTCTTTGGTCAGGAAATACTCTTTTTTGGTCATATTGTGCAAGTGTTAAACCTTTGTTTATGCTTGCTTTACACTTGTGCTAAGATTAGGGTTGGTAGTCTTGATCTTTCATTTTGATCAAATATTACTACTTACTTTTAGGCTTGTGAGCATTTGAGATGAGTCGTAATAGGTCAAAATTATTAAAATTTAGATGCGTTACGGGAGTGGCATTAACAATGTGGGAGATTGTAGGCCACTCTTGTTTTTTCTATCTTTGAATTTTAGGAGAAAATTGGAATGTTAAGAACAATTATCATTTGTATTTATCTATTGACTTGTGGAACTCACCTACAGGCAGAGAATAATTTTCAGAAACTCGCTAAATTTACCACCGAACATGGTATTTCAAATAATACCATACATTCTATTTTTCAAGATTCTTTGGGAAGAATGTGGTTTGGCACTTCTGAAGGGCTGAGTTCATATAATGGAATTGAATTTACCACTCACCCCATTACGGATTCGATAATTGGCTATTCGCTATCTTTTATAGATCAAGTCAACAGAGATCAACTTCTTTTAGGTAGTAGCAATGGCAATTACTTTTATACTATCTCTAGCCAGAAATATCATAAGCTGGATATTTTAGGTGATATCTCCCCAGTAAGCGCTCTTTTTACAATTGGAGGTAAAAACTATTTCAGTACATCATTTGGCATTTATGAATTGGATAGTAAGAAAAGAAAAGGGGCAAAAATACTTGATTTTGGCATTTCATGTAAAAGTATAAGCCCTCAAGGGAAAATGCTATTAGGATCAAAGGATCAAGGGGTTTGGGAAGCCAAACTTGGTACAGATTCTCTCTTGGAACTCGCGCCAATTTATCTTGAGCTAAAAGACGAAAAGGTAAAAGCTATCCGTTTTTTGGAGAATAGTACAGCCGCAATACTTACTGAGAAAGGTCTGCATCTGCTTCGTAATGATAAAATGACATGCATTATAGAAGGTACTTTTTCTTCAATGGAAGTATCTCAACACAATGAGATACTTTTAGGCACTTTTGGTAATTTTATTCAGAAAGTATATAGAGAGGGAGGGCAATGTTCCTTATGCGACTTCATTAGCCGGGATAATGGGATTTTCAATGACTTTTATGATGCGCAAATAAATGTTCTGTTTAAAGATGGCTCAGGATCTTTATGGATTGGAACCAATCGTGCTGGACTGGACCGTATAGACAGAAAACAAATCACTTATAAAAAGTACCAAAGTGATATTCAGGACAAACAACCTGAAGCTGGATATATCAATGCGCTTTTTCAGAACGATAAAGGAAGAATGTGGGTTGGAACTTCAGGCAAGGGCTTATACCTTCTTGATCAGGAAAAAGAAAGACTTGTATCGGTACCAATATTTCAAGGGAATTTAAATGATTTGTATATAGAAGCAATTTTACAACACGAGGATAAACTCTATGTGGGAACAAGGCATATGGGTATTATCATTGTATCGGGAGCAGGAGAGAAGACCATAAAGACAGTAGCCACAGGACAATTGTTCTCACAACAGGCTGGTTTGGCAAAAAATGACTATATCTATGCGCTAAAAAAGTACAATGAAAAGATGTATATCTGCTCATCGAAAGGAAGTTTTGCTTGTGGATTCAATGGTGAGAACTTTTCTAAATTGGATAGTATACCTTCTATAAATATTGCCCTTGACTCATTGAACAACTTGTGGATTTTGTCATATGGTATGGAACTGTACTTGAACCAGAAAAAATTGGACTTAGGTACAGAAGTTTCGGATTTTCATTTGAATTCCAATGGAGGAATTTGGGCTGCTACAGCTAAAGGTGTTGTATTTATACAATCGGAGCACAGAAAGTCTAAGTTTTATAATCCGGCAGGAAAGGTCATCGAGTTTACTTCACTGAATAAGGATCGGGAAGGCTGTTTCTGGCTGGGATCTCGAATGGGGATTTATCGATTCGATCCGAAAACCAAATTGTTTGCCTCTTATCAAATCGTAGGTGGATCGAAAGCCAATAGTTTTAATCATGCCAAACTGCAGCAAAGCCTGGATGGTGAATTCTATTGGGGTAGCAACGATGGTGTAGTTTCGATTAACCCACAGAAAGGCAATTATCTGCCTATGCCAATGTTCGAAGTAGAGCAAGGATTAAATGAAGATATTTCTGTATTTAAGGTATTTAATTACTCCTATAATCATCAGGATGAAAATGGGATTGCTTATCGCTTTTCGCATGCCGATACAAATTGGAATTATCTGGCAGGAAATCAATTGGAGTTGAATTTTTCCCATCTGGATAAAGGATCTTATCAGATAGATATTACAGCAATTAATGCTGATGGAGTAATGAATGAGGACTACAAATCATTTCAATTTCAAATCAAGTCTTCCTTGAATATTGCCATTTCATTAGGATTACTTTTAATAATTCTACCTGGTGGTATTGTATTCTGGTATTGGAAATCAAGAAGAGCTTATCTTGTTCATATCCAGGAAGAGGAATTGCCTGAAACTTCGGAAGATAAAATGTACAGAGAATGGTCTCAGGATGAGTTCATGCAAAATGCTTTATCTGTAATCGAGGAGTTTCTTTCTGATAATTCTTTCGGAGTGAATGAGTTGTATATGGGGATGCAGATGAGCAAATCAAATTTTTACCGGAAATTGAAGAAATTTACCGACCTATCGCCCAATGAATTAATTCGTTTTGTACGATTGAGAAAATCTGCACAGTTATTAATTGAAGCCAAACAAAGTGTAAACGAAATTGCCTACGAAGTAGGTTTCAATTCACCTTCTTATTTTACCCGATGCTTTAAACAACAATTTGGTTTCGCTCCTTCGGAATACAAAGAGTATTACAACTCTTTTTGTGAAACAAAGATTCAAGCTATCAGCTCCAAAATCTAAATTGATTATTGATCATTTGTGATTTCAGGATTGACAGGAATTGCCTTTACTTCCTCAGGTTAATCCTCAATTCTATCACAATTTTAACTTTTACCCACCTTTTACCTCAAATCTTTTGCCTTAAATGAAAAATGGTCATTTCGTATCATTTTTTGGTCAGCTTGTACAAGCTATAATGCCCTGTTTTCAGTTGTTTTGAAGATGTCTTAGTAAGACGAATGCTTGTATGAATCATTCGTAAGGATTGAAAAATACAAGTAAAACTAAACAGGGATACTCCCACCACCCCTTGTGAAAAACCATTGTTTTAATTTATAACCTATGCAAAAATTTATGAAAGAAATCACAGGAAGTTTGGCAAGGCAAGGCACTTTGCTAAAGAAGAGTTTTTCATGGCTTGTAGGTTTGTGTTGCAGTGTATCATTACTTATGGTAACTCCGGCATATGCTTCATCAGCTTATGAAACTACAAGTGTACAAGAAAATCAGGAAAAACTGCTTACGGGTAACGTGGTAGATAAAAGTGGGGAAGTACTGATTGGAGTAAACATTGTTGTTAAGGGAAGCACCACAGGTACAATTACCGATTTTGACGGTAATTACAAAATAAATGTACCTGATAATGCAGTACTTGTATTCACTTTTATCGGATATCTCAATCAGGAGATTAGAGTAACAAATCAATCTACTATTAATGTAACTCTTGAAGAAGATGTACTTGGATTGGATGAAGTTGTGGTGGTAGGATATGGAACTCAAAAAAAAGCCAACCTTACGGGTTCTGTATCAGCTGTTAAAGGTGATGAAATGGTAAAGAAACCCATGACCGATGCACGACAAGCTCTTCAGGGAGTTTCAACGGGTCTTACCATTGTAGATCGGGGAGGTGTTCCCGGAGAGGAAGACTTGAAGATTAATATACGTGGTATAGGATCCTTATCAGCAGGTACGTATCCATTAATTTTAGTTGATGGTATTGAGATGTCAATGAGTGATTTGAATCCAAATGATATAGAGAGTGTATCCATATTAAAAGATGCTGCATCTTCATCAATATATGGGGCAAAAGCTGCTAACGGTGTAATTTTGATTACTACTAAAAGAGGTAAAAAAGGAGGCTATAAAGTAGATTATAATGGCTATTACGGGTTTCAAACTCCAGCTACCTTACCTGAATTGGTAGGTGCTGAAGATTATTTAAACCTGGTAAATGAGTCGCTGGTAAATGCAGGCATGAGTCCTAAATATTCATCTGAGTACATCCAGAAAACCGTTGCAGGAAACGACCCGGTTAATTACCCATATGTGAATTTATTCGAGGAGCTATTTGAGACAGCACCAGTTTTTAACCAATCGGTTCGAATTAGTGGTGGTAACGAGAAATCAAGAATTGCACTGTCCTTAAATCACATGAAACAAGAAGGGATGCTAAAGAATGTAGAATCGGAACGTTTTGGTTTTCGTTTGAATACAGATTTTCAGGTAAAAGACAACTTTAAGCTAAGAGCTGATGTTTCGTTCAACAGAAGAGACAATGATAGACCAAACAGGCTGAACAGCGCCATTGGTGCAATTGTTGGTACATCCCCGGTTACAGTTTTAAAACATTCCAATGGAGTTTACGGATTAAATAAAGACAATACCAATGCCTTGGCATGTCTGGAAGTAGGAGGAATGAACGAAGAAAACAAAGAAGCTTTAAATTTGAAAATTGGTGCCGATTTGGAAGTAGTGAATGGATTGACCCTGCGATCGGACCTTTCTTACAAAACAATTAACAACCGATACAAAGAGTATAGGGCGGCTTATGATTTTAGAAATCCTGAAAATCCTGATGAAATTGTGCACAAATGGACCCCAAGTAAATTGGTTGATGGACGATGGAATCAGCAGGAAGTTAATTTTAAGGCTTTACTGGATTACAATAAAAGCTTTGGCGACCATACTTTTCATGTTCTAACTGGTATCGACGTAACCGAGAATAAAGCTTATGTGATAAAAGGAGAAAGAACCAATATTTACAGCGATGACTACGTGGAACTAAATACAGGAGATGCTGAAGGACAAACCAACAAAGGATATCAGGAAGACTGGGCATTGTTTTCTTACCTGGGTAGAGTAAACTACACTTACAAAGGTAAATATTTATTGGAAGGAAATATTCGCTACGATGGTTCATCTCGATTTGCCAAAGGAAATAAGTGGGGCGTTTTTCCATCCTTTTCGGCAGGTTGGCGAATGACCGAAGAAGATTTTATGACATCTCTAGAGTTTGTAGATAACCTGAAATTAAGAGGAAGTTGGGGTCAATTGGGAAATCAGAACATTGGATACTATAAGTTTACCTCTACTGTGTATGCCGATTTTCCATACAATTTTAACGATTCAGAAGTAAATGGCTATTCTCAATGGTACTATGCGAATACCGATATAACCTGGGAAACCACCGAAATGATCGATTTTGGCTTCGATTTAACCTTATTTAATAGCAAGCTGGAAATTGTTGCCGACTGGTATCAGAAAGATACAAAAGACGTATTGTTGGTATTGCCGATTTCCTATTTGACTGGTTTGGGTGCATCGGAAACCAATGCTGGAAAAGTTCGCAATACAGGTTGGGAAGTTTCATTGACCCATCGCAATAAAATCAATGATTTCAACTACTCAGTAGGATTCAACATCTCTGATGTGAAAAATGAATTGCTTGATTTCGCAGGGAATGAGCCTTCTATAAGTGGATGGACCATTCTAAAAGAAGGTGAATCGGTGAATTCATTTTACGGATATGAATCCGATGGTTTATTTCAAACACAAGATGAGATCGATAATCATGCTACACAGCCCAATCAATCACAATTAAGACCAGGTGACATTAAATTGGTAGATCAAAATGGCGATGGTGAAATCAACGATGAAGACCGCAAGGTAATAGGTTCTTCTATACCAAGATACAGCGTCGGATTAAACCTGTATATGGAGTACAAGGGTTTTGATTGTTCTGCTTTTATGCAAGGTGTAATGAAAGCTGAAAACTATTTCTACGGAGCACCAAACGAAGGACCGGCTTACGAAATATTCACAACTAAAAGAGTACTGGATAGATGGACTCCTGATAATCCTGATGCTTCTTTCCCAAGACTAGAGGCAGCTTCGAATAAGAACAATTACCTGTACAATGATTTCTGGATCAGGGATGCTTCTTATCTAAGACTGAAAAACCTTCAAATTGGTTATTCATTGCCACAATCAGTCTTGGACAAATGGAAGATTGATAAGCTGAGATTATACATAGGTGGTACCAATTTATTTACCATTACCGATGTTGAATCTGGATTGGACCCTGAAACTTACGACGGAAGACCCAATTACTATCCTCCGGTATCTACTTATACCATGGGTGTTCAACTTCGATTTTAAGAATAAGAATGGATAAAATGAAAAAATACAATCATATGAGAAATAATATAACAGGCTTACTTTGTGCAATACTTTTGGTATTGGCAGGCTGTAGCGATGATTTCCTGGAGCGCTCTCCAAGCGATCAGGTATCTTCAACAAATTTCTTTACACAAGAGAAAGATTTGGTTTATGCTGTGAATGCGGTTTATGCAGCAATTGGCTTTAACAGCTGGGAAACTACCTATGGATATTCAACCGATTTACTACGTGTTGAAAATTTAACAGACAATGCTTTGGATCATCATTCGTGGAATGCAGGATATCGTTTGGCAGACGGATCAGCATCTGCATACGACTGGTATGTGGAACACCGCTGGAGAGAGAGATACAGAGGAATTCAAAGAGCCAACAGAATATTTGAGGGTGCCGATGGTGTAACCGATATTCTTACAGAGAAAAAGCTCAGATTATTGGCAGAGGCGAAGTTTCTAAGAGCATATTTCTATTTTGATTTGGTTTATCTGTTTGGGGATGTACCTTTTATCACAAATAGTTTAACGCCTGATGAAGCTGCTGAAAGTACAAGAACAGATAAACAAACGATTTTGAATGCTATGGTTGAAGACTTATCGGCAGCAGCAACCGACCTTCCCGATGTTTATTCCAGTGATGATTTGGGTAGGGTGACCAAGGGTGCAGCAATCTCTTTAAAAGCAAGAATCTTGCTTTATCAGGAAAAATGGGCAGAAGCAGCAAGTGCAGCCAAAGAGGTAATGGATATGAGCATTTACAGCATCTATCCAAGCTATCAGAAAATGTTTACCTACGAAGGAATTAACAATTCGGAGGTGATTTTTGATTTGCAGGAGATGCACGAGAAGCAATGGAACTTTACCATGCAAAATTATGGTCCCAACTCAACAGGAGGCTGGAGTAGTGGCTGTCCATTGCAATCATTGGTAGATAGCTACGAATGTACCGATGGCAATACCATAGATGTATCACCATTATTCGATCCAAATCAACCCTATGCAAATCGTGATCCTCGATTGACACATTCTATTCTTTATCCTGGTAATGATTGGCGAGGAGGGGTTTTCAATAGTATTCCCGGAGCTACCTATCCGGGTAAGGAAATTGTTTCGGGTGACGATTTAACCGACGGAACAGGAGGACAGTGGAATAAAACGGCCACTGGTTATAATTGGCTGAAATACATCTCTGAAGAAGATATCGACAACGGAGATTATTGGAATGGCGCGATACATTTTATTTTGATTAGGTATGCAGAAATATTGCTAACTTATGCTGAAGCAAAAATTGAGAACGATGATATCGATCAATCAGTTTACGATGCCATAAACGAAGTTCGTCAGCGTCCTGATGTCAACATGCCGCTGATTACTCCAGGCAAAACAAAGGAGCAATTGCGCACAATTGTGCGACGTGAGCGTAGAGTGGAGTTGGCTTTTGAAGGTTTGCGATTACTGGATATTCGCAGATGGAAAATTGCAGAACAAGTAATGCCAGGTACACCCGATGGACTTACTTATACTGATCCGATTTCATCAGAAGAGGTAACCCTTTCCTGGGGAGAGCGTAGCTTCAATCCAAATAAACATTACCTGTGGCCAATACCACAGGCAGAAATAGATATTTCGCATTTAGAACAAAATCCTGGATGGTAAAAACAGGTATTCCCGGAGATGATCTCCGGGAATACTTTACACTTCATTAGCGAACAACCAAATTGAGAAAATGCTAATGATTACAGACAGGTAGTGGGATTGCCGTGGATACAAAAATATAGTCCCGGCAGGAAAAAGAAATGAATATGAAACGAACATGTAATTTCATCATTCTAAAATCCTCAAGCGAGAATGATTAAAATTTATGTGAATTCCTGAATGTATTCAATTCTTTTGAACACTTAAGACATCAAAAAATTTTACACAGATGAAACGAACAATTGTAGCAATGCTCTTCTGCATAATCCTTCAAAATGGAATGGGGCAGGAAAAAGTATTTCCAGGAGCTGATGAGAATACTCCATCCAAAGCACAGTATTTTTCCTGGATCAATAACACTAACGAAGGAGCAACCGAAGAACAAACCCTAATCAATCTCGATTTTTTTCAATGGTTGAACGAAGAGTATGGAATGATTTTAGACATTTATGCATTTGATGCCGGAGCCATTGATGGAAAACGTTTTTACGGAAATGTACATTCAGATCGCTTTCAAAAGCAGTTTCCCAATGGGTTTGATCCTATGTATGCAAAGGCAAAGACCATGGGCACACGACTTGGTGTTTGGGGAGGACCTGATGGTTTTGGAGATAGTGAGAAGGAAAAACAAGCACGTATCATCCAAATGAGTAATCTCTGTAAAGATTATGAATTTGCTCTTTTTAAATTTGATGCCGTCTGTGGACCCTTGCGTCCTGAAAAAGAAGATGCCTTTATAGAGATGATGAAAGCTTGTAGAACCTACAGTCCCGATTTAATTCTGCTGAATCATCGTTTGGGTCTGAACAAAGGGAAAGCACATGCGACTACCTTTTTGTGGGGAGGTCAGGAAACTTACATTGATGTGTTTACATCCAATTCTACAACTGCGCCGCACCATCGGGCAGGTGCACTGGAAAGAGGATTGGTTCCGGGCTTAAAGAGATTAACCGAAGATCATGGTGTTTGCATTTCTTCATGTCTGGATTACTGGGATGACGATTTGATTCTACAGGCTTTTAATCGCAATATGATATTGGCACCAGAGATTTATGGCAATCCTTGGTTGCTAAAAGATGCCGAATTCGCCAAGCTGGCAAGAATTTACAATTTGCATCGCAAGTATGGTGAAATTTTGGTGAAAGGAATGGTATTACCAGAAGAGAAGTATGGAAAATCAGCAGTTTCAAGAGGTGATGATCAAACAAGGCTGATCACCTTAAGAAATTTGACCTGGGAGCCTATTACATATACCATAAAATTGGATCAGGAAATTGGCTTACACACGAGAGATAAAATTGAAGTGCGCCAGTACCATCCTACTGAAAAAATATTGGGATCCTTTCAGAAAGGAAACGAGATAGAAGTCGAGGTAGCGCCCTATCGTTCCTGTTTGATTATGGCAACAGCCAAACCTTGTGATGAACCGGGGATAATAGGATCAGATTATGAAGTAGTTCGAAATGTTAAAGGGAAACCTGTGATCATAAAAGTACTTGGAATGCCTGGAACGAATGCCAAGATTCAGCTTACTAATGCTTCAGATTACAAAAAGGCAACACTAAATGGCAAATCAAGTGTATCACTGGCAAAAGGCAAAAGCCTTAAGCTTCAGTTTAAAGGTGATGGATTAAAGCAGGATTTCCATCGTAAATTGGCTGATTTATCGCAAATAGAAATCCCTGAAGATGCCAATTCATTGTACGAAGCAACATGCTTTGCTGCAGATAACAATGCTTTAGAAGTTCGTTCCTTGCAACGATCGGGAGCAAGTAAAATTCCACAGGTTCAGAAAGCGCGAGATGCATTCTTCAATCAATCAGTATTTGTTGACAGGGGAGTATGGGATAAAAATCTCTTCGATGGAAACAGGAATACAGGGTTTTGGCCAAGCAAAAAATACAATATAGATCAAAAAGTAGAGGGCGGATGCTTTCGTCTGGATTTGGGAGAGATTACCGATCTGGATCAGCTTATTATTAGGGTTCCTGATGATTTTTCGTTGCAGCCACTGCTCAGGGACGAAGGGAATTATGCTGAAGTATCAGCCGATCTGAAAAACTGGAAAACGATTACCTACTATGCAGGAGAAGAGATGAGAATCAACATATCAGAACCCATTCGATATCTTAGATTGTGGACTCAGCCAGGGCGCATTGTGGAAATTGAAGGACTTAAAAACGGTCAAAAGCTAGACAGAAGCAAATGGAGGGCATCAAATCTATTTGCACATGCAGAAAGAAAAAAAACGGTAAAAGCCTGGTCTGCAAAATTCACATTGGATGAAATTGCAGAGGGAAGCTACCTATCTATTGCCATTAATGGTAAACATGGCACGGAAGGAGCTTATGCTGCTGCCAAAATAGATGGAAAATATGTAGGTTGCCCCGATAGAAGTGTCTCCTATCCATCAAATACATGGGAGTTTGTCAACTCTAAAAGAGGTTCCAATTACACCTACTATATTCCTTTAAATGAACATATGAAAGGGAAGGAGATGGAAGTATTTGTGTTGGGATCTGATAAAGAAAACATAGATGTAAAACCAGAAGTCTGGATATCTGCCTACCCTTCGCCATACCAAGAACAATTTATAGAACTTAAAAACTAAACTGGCATCATGACTAGAAAATTAATTTGCCTAATGAGCCTTTGCTTGTGCTTTAACGTACTGTTTGCAAAGGAATACAAACTTCAATCGCCTGATAAAAATACAAGTATAAAAATCCAAATTGGAGGCGATTTGACTTTTAGCCTAAGCTACAAGCAAACAGCTTTACTAAATCCAACAAGTATTGGAATGCAGCTGGAAGGTGCAGAATTGGGGATAAATCCAATTGCAATTGAAAAGCAGACCAACACGGTAAACCGAATTGTTAGACCTGAAATTCGGGAAAAATCTGAAACAATTCATGAGCTCTACAATGAATTAAAACTATCCTTTAAAAAAGGCTTTAATGTGGTATTCAGAGCTTATAATAATGGAATTGCTTATCGTTTTGAAACCAGTTTTCCGCAGGACATCACCGTTAAATCGGAATCAGCTTATTTTCAATTTGCACAGAATAATTTGGTGTACTGGCCAAAGGAAAGAAGCTTTCATTCCAATAACCAGGTGTATTATGATTTTACCTCCTTGGGTGAACTGTCGGCGAAAGATCTGGGCAGCCTACCTGTGCTAATGGACACAGGAAAAGGTGTGAAGCTGGTTATTGGCGAAACCGATTTGGAAGATTACCCAGGCATGTGGTTCAAAGGTGCAGAAGGAAGTTCCCTGGTATCAACTTTTCCCGCTTATCCAAATAAAACAGAGCAGGTAGGCGACAGAGATGTTTTTGTAAGAGATCGTAAGGATTACATCGCCAAAACCAAAGGGACAAGAACTTTTCCCTGGCGCTACATGGCCATCGCTGAAAAAGACGCCGATTTAATCACCAATCAAATATCCTGGCTATTGGCTGATGCATGCGAACTGGAAGATCATTCATGGATCAAGCCAGGAAAAGTCGCCTGGGACTGGTGGAATGCAAATAATGTGTATGGAGTTAATTTTCGTGCCGGTATCAATACGGAAACCTATAAGTATTACATTGATTTTGCTGCCGATTATGGTTTGGAATACATCATTCTGGACGAAGGTTGGTACGAACTGGGAGATCTGCTAAAAATTGTTCCTGAAATGGATATGGAGGAACTAAGTAGTTATGCAAAAAAGAAAGGTGTAGGCTTAATTCTTTGGGTAGTATGGAAAACCTTAGACGACCAATTGGAAGAAGCACTGGATCAGTTCCAAAAATGGGGTATTAAAGGCATAAAGGTCGATTTTATGGACAAGGATGACCAGTGGATGGTGAATTACTATCACAAAATTGCCAGAGAAGCAGCTAAAAGAGAATTGCTTGTTAATTTTCATGGTTCGTATAAACCAGCCGGTTTAAGAAGGAAATTTCCGAATGTAATCACCCGAGAAGGTGTAAACGGGGGAGAACAATACAAATGGAGCTTGAGACAAACACCGGAACACAACCTGATCACACCTTTTTCGCGTATGCTAGCTGGTCCAATGGATTATACGCCGGGAGCAATGAACAATGCTCAGAAAAAGAACTACAAACCAATTTTCGATCGACCAATGAGTATGGGTACGCGTTGTCATCAATTGGCTATGTATGTTGCCTACGAGAGTCCTTTGCAAATGCTGTGCGATAATCCTTCCAATTACCGCAAAGAACCAGAATGCATGAAGTTTCTATCGGCAGTACCAAGCGTTTGGGATGAAACCAGAGTGCTGGATGCTAAAATATCCGACTACTTGTTATTGGCCCGACGAAAAGGAAACGACTGGTATGTAGCTGCCATGACGGATTGGGATGCACGTACACTCAAAGTAGATCTTTCTTTCCTACCGAAAGGAAAACAATATAAAATGTGCATTTATCAGGATGGGATCAATGCAGATCGGAACGCTACAGACTTTAGCATGAAAGAAATTATTGTTGATCACACCTATACCGGAGAAGTGAAAATGGCAAAAGGAGGTGGTATGGCAGCAATGCTTAAGCCTCTATAACTTCATGCCATAAGAGACAAGAAAGACTTGGATGAAGCTAGTGGTGCTTACAAAGACATCGATGTTATCATGGCTAACCAGCAGGATTTGATGAAAATTCTGGTTAAATTGGAGCCACTGGCTGTTGTAAAAGGATAAGGAAGTGCTATTGCACTTCCTTTTTTGCATTAATACCCGAATAGGATTACATAAAAAACACATTACTACAATTAAAATCCATTCGATTCCATGTTCTAACTACTTTCACTTTTCAAATATTTTGTTAGCTTTGAAGCTGAAATTAGTATCATAAATAAAATTCTATCTTCATTAAAATACTCTCTAGTAAAGTTTAATATTTACTCTTTCAAATTTAATGATAGATAAATTATTATCATTATTTAAAACAGAACCTTTTTAATAATTTGCAAGAATAATTCTAATCCTAAATTAACTATTATAGAAAATGAACAAGTCTTTTCTTCTACTTATCCTCCTAATGATCACATTCTGGGGCTGTAATTCAGATGACGATGAATTTGATCAGGCTGATCCTCCCAAAAAACTTGAAGTAATAAGTGGAAACAATCAAATTGGATTTCCTGGACATCAATTAACGGATACTATTAAAATTAGAATCGTTCCAAACAAAATTGAGGATTTGAACAAATACTGGCATGAAGTAGATGGTAGTATTTCAAGACTTTCAAGTCAACTTAAAATAGTTGACAATGAAATACATATTAATCTTGTTTGGACTTTAAGGAACTATTTTGATGGAGATCCGAATTTAAAAATTTATTTATTTGGATGTGAAAGACAACAGAAATGGTGGTTATGTGAACCATTGGAAACCATTGTAATAAATGCAAAATTTAAAGGATATTGGGATCTTGTGTTTGAAAATCCAGATAAGAATATTCATAGACCCGGAGATTTTTATGACATACATTTTTCAGATGATAAAAATGGTATAGTGGTTGGAGATTACCATACGAGCTACTTAAAAACCAAGAATGGTGGAGACTCCTGGGAATTTGATAATGTTATAGATAGAAATTTATATCAATTGCATTTTACCGATCCTCTTAATGGAATAGCTATTGGAACTAATAATTATGCTTACTTTACAAGTGATGGGGGACAAAGTTTTCAATTTAGAGATTGGAATCCACCAATTATTGGTCATTTGGGATCTGCAGATTATTTCATGTTAAGTACAGATAACATCCTTAGTGTAGGTAAAGAAGGCAAATTAACAAAATCCATTGATAGTGGTAAAAGCTGGATTACTTATGAGGAATTACCAATTAAAAGTTGGTTTTATTCTCTAGTGAGTCCAGATGGTATTAATTGTTATGCATGTGGTGAATTGGGAAGAGTTGTAAAATCCACTGATAGTGGCAATACCTGGGTTCAACAGAATGTTGAAACAAATTACAATTTAAAGGAGATTTGGTTTTGGGACAAGGAGAACGGATTTGCCGGTGGAGATCAGGGATGTTTGGTAAAAACCACAAACGGAGGGAAAGATTGGAAGCTTATTAAAACTGGAATTACATCCTCAATAATTGGGATATATTTCGCCAATAAGAACACGGGATATCTTGTTTCTGATAAAGGTGAAATTGCAAGGAGTGTGGATGGAGGGGTGAATTGGCGCTTTATATGGTCCGAAAATCAGGATATTTTTAATGTCTACAAATTGAATAAAGTGTATTTTAAAATGCCTTATTTATTTGGGGTAGAGGAGAGTAATGTTTATAGATGTTTTTTAGGTGATGATTAAAAAAAATAAATACCCCATTATATTCGCAATAGGAATTATGATTTTAAATTCGGCTTGTGAAGATATTTTCGGATCTGATGATTCTTCACATGCTACCATTGAAGTTGTTGCTGGAGATAAACAAAACGGTCACTTGGGTAGTACACTTAATATTCCCATAAAAATTAAAGGTCATGCTAAAAATAGTAATGGCAGACTTATGCTTAAATGTAAAACCTTTCAGGGTAATGGTGGCTTAAACGATGGAATAGGAGATATTTACGAGTCCTCCTTAAAGAAATTGCTTACAGATGGTGAGACCGTTAGTTTTACATGGAGATTGGGCTGTGATCAAGAGAATCAGAAAATTAAGATATATGTACACGAAAGAAGGAGTGATGAAAAAGGTTTCTATGACAATGGATCCGGCTATAACGAACAAGCTTCAGATTCCTTAATCATTGAATCGAACGGTACATTGAAGAAAGGATGGAATAGATCGGCAGGTTACTATAGACTTGATCCTTCAAGGATTAAAATACGATCATTTGATGGTCAAACCTTATTCATGATTAATAATTATCTCTATAGGTCGGATGATGGTGGATTAAATTGGGAAAAAGTAGAGGGAGTGCCTCACAATGGTTACCTTTTCGATGCACAGTTTAATAGTCAAGGCACCTTATACGTATTAACAAGCGATAATGGTGTTTGCTACACCAATGATTTTGAAAATTGGGAATTCATAAATAATGGTTTTGTGAAGGTTAATAATCCTACCTGTTTTCTTGTGAGAGACGAAGTAATGTATGTGAGCTTTTATGGAGAAGGTATTTATAAGACTGTGAATCAAGGCAAATTTTGGGAGAAATTACATGTGAAAAATAATCCCGGTTCCATCAACCATATTGCATGTCATCCCAACGGAGATATTTATTTGGTCGAAGACTATCAAGGTTTGTGGGTATCAAAAGATCAGGGAGCATTGTGGAAATTAATATATCTTAATAGCTATGTAAATTATAAGATCGAAGATTTTAAGATTGATGATAAAGGATTTCTCTATTTTGGATCACATGGTGCAAGTATTTCAAAATTATCACCTGAAAATTATGAGGGGGAAATTCATATTTATTTTTACAACAATACTCGTAATAATCAGTTTGTTAATAATATAACAATTGAAAATGGAGAAGTTTATTATCTTGTAAATAATATGCACTATCCGGGTATATACTCTATTGCTAATAATTGGCAATTAATAGATATAAACTTTAAAGGTCAGATAGATTTCTTTTATCGCAAGGCTGATGGAAACTTCCTCGTGCTTAAAGAGAATGGACTGTATTACTATAATGAGTAATGCAAAACTAAAATGAATATCCTCGGATGAGAACGGGATATAACAATTTTAAAAGGAAGTGCTACTGCACTTCCTTTTTTGCTTTCTGTTTGCATTTGATTTTTAATTTCTTCTTCATTTTAACACGTTTTACACTCTCCTGAATTTGATTGATAAATCTGAATCCAATCAATTGGAATAGAAAATACGTAGGATGTAAGCTAGAAAAAATTGACGAATTAAAGTCTAAGCTTAAACGAAAATAAATAACTCCCTTGTTTCTGATAAAGGATTGAATGAAAGTCGGAAACAAGGGATTCTTCTGTCTGCTTATATACGAATGTGAATAACTTGACAAGTTTGACAGCCTCCTTTTTAGTACTATTTTACTACATTGCACTTTCGAAGTCAAATAAACAATAAGATAGTTCTGAAAACCGCAATAAGATGGATTTTCCTATGAAATCTTACTCTTTTTTCATGTCGAATTAGAGGTCAAATGCTACCTTTACATCTTATTAATTCAAGCAAAAGATCAATTAACATATGAACACAGCTTCACACAATAAATTAGTATCATTCATCTGGAGTATTGCCGATGATTGTTTAAGAGATGTTTACGTT